>Ga0316204_10000511_pt1 | contig 141925 bp, 127 predicted proteins | sample 6monrhotite_MG_2_FD_205661 | JGI IMG/M metagenome (GOLD analysis project Ga0316204, IMG submission 205661) | Microbial mat bacterial communities from mineral coupon in-situ incubated in ocean water Damariscotta River, Maine, United States -... | ecosystem: Environmental > Aquatic > Marine >... | reverse complement strand
GTTTGTAATCGTACTGTTTGAATCGAGCCATGATCATCTCCATTTCTTGATGGCTCTATTATACTATTTTTGAAGTTTCGATTTGCTCTCAATTTGAGATCTTTTTGACTTTTTCTACAGCCTCAACACCCAGTGTAAGTTATTTTCTATTGCCCAGTGCGGGCGTAAAGTTCTTGCCGTTTCTTCAACATCACACTCGAGTGAACTCACGTAATAGCGATTCCCTGATGTTAATTCGTGTTTCATCTTTCTCTCACTAACGACTTCAATTATTGTTCGTATATGAGACCACTTCGATTTTATATTGTCATCAAAATTCGACGGGATTTGCGTCACTACCCGACTTTTTTCTCGTCCATGAGCTTTTGTTTTTCTTCATACCTCTGTTGTATGTTATCTACATTTAGTCCTTTAAATAGCTGTGTCACAGTCTCATAAGGCTCTTTCCTGTTTCGTTTCAATTGGATCAAAAAATCGCTTTTCTGCTCGAAGATTTTATTCATTGTGGCTTTCTCACAATGCAGTGCATCAAGTGTCACCACCGTACCTTTCAATGCTAAAGCATTAATAACTTGTCTAGCAACTTCAGCCTCTTTTCCTTTTCGATTGGTAACTTCTTGATAAATCGCGACTCCGTTATTAACATCAAATGCGCTGACAACATGAAGCGCCTTTTTTACATCATCATCCCAAGCACTTCGCATGGTTTTCCCATCAATCGCTAAAATCGTTCTCCCTTTTATTTCTCGTTTTTCGTTGATCCAGTTTATCAAAGCCGTTACCAGAAGCTCACTGTTGAGTGACTTAATGATGTTGGCGATGCAATGCCTATTCGGTATTCCATTTTCAAATTTCTGATGTTTTCTCAACCAGTCTAATTGTAAATCACCAAACTCTTGTATTGATTTCCAACCACTTGCGCCACTCAGTACCGCTGAAAGCGTTAAGAAAACAACATCTATCAAATTATGTTTCTTATTAATGTCAGTTCTCGGATCAGGCACTATTTCTAAGTGTTTTAGAAGGTTCATTAGCAAAATGGACTAGTTAATTTGTTCTTATGATCCTAAAATCCTCCTAAAGTTCAATTAAGTCCGATCCCGCCCTGGCTTGAGTGATGGAAGTTCCTGTTCCAAGCAATAGGCAAGTTATATTGGCGATAGGAATATTCCAATATCGGTTATTCTTTTTTTCCTCGGTGAGATAAAGTACTCGTCCATTTTTTTTGCATCACACGACACATTTCTAGATAGTAAATATTGGCGCGTTTGGAGTGAAGGATGGCTTTTAAATCAGTTAACTGCTCCATGTTATCTTAATGATCCTTTTATCATTTTTCACTCACTATACAGAAACACCATCTATCCAGTAATAAGATCTACTTAAACGAATCTTACTGGCACACTACAGCGAGAGTATATTCTAAGAAGTTTTGTGATGAGTAACGACATCCTCAATAGTCAACCCGCTTTCTCAAATTTTTCGTCTTCCCTTGCTTGGTTTTACTATCTAGACGTTTTTTCTGTGATGATCTAGTTGGTCTGGTAGGTTTTCGCTTTTTGTTTACTTTAATCGCTTGCGTAATAAGCTCCACTAGCCTTTCTAATGCATCCTGTCTGTTTTTCTCTTGAGTCCTATACTTTTGTGCTTTGATTATCAAAATTCCATCTGAAGTTATGCGACTATCAGACAGTTTGATTAATTGTTCTTTATAAAATTCTGGAAGAGAGGATTGTTTGATATCGAAGCGTAAATGAATAGCCGATGAAACCTTATTAACATTTTGACCGCCAGCACCTTGCGCACGAATAGCGGTCAGCTCTACCTCGTCTAAATTTAAATTTATATTTTTTGTTATTTGCATGTGCGGCTAACAAATAATTTCGATCTTGTCATTGATATTAATACATCCCGAAGACCTGGGAATTAAATTCATGCCAAACATCACGCCCGTCGATTCTTTCCGATATTTAGCCAAAGTATTTAACGGCTGACGATCAGCGTTTTTCCGACCAGTTTCGGGATCAACTGTAGTCAAAATACATCGTTCGCACTTTTTAACGGCATCAAACTCGACTTCACCTATTTTAATTTTTTTCCAGTTATCCTCAGCGTAAGCCTGGCAACCATCAACGACTATATTGGGTCTAAAATGATTCATTGTGACAGGTGTTTTTAACCGACCATTCAAGTCATCTAGTGAAGCTTGTGAAATGACCAGCAAAGGAAATCCATCAGCGTAGCTAACAGTATCTTTCTGCGTAGCGTAGAATGGGTCTATTGGTCTTGGTTTCTTATGGCTGTATTTAACTAAACGAACCGATTTATTTAGATATTCACTGAACCAATGATTAATTCTATCACTTGCGATAATTCCATCACATTCGCTTCGCCAAATTTTTACATAGGTTGTATCGATCCCAAAGTCGGCTTCGCGAATGAATAATTCAGGCTTGTTTGGCGAGATTATTTTTATCAGGTCATTGTCAAAAACGGTTTTTAAAAGTGCTAGCGAAGTATATTTTCGTTGAGTGAGAAATAAGCCATTGTCATCAATCAACATTAATAATCGGTCTTGGTCTAAGCCGTGAGGAAAAACCTGAGAGCTTTGCATAGATATTCCCGCTATTGATTTGATTGGATAGATTCGAATATCTGATAAATAGAAGCTTTCCATCAACTAACGCCTGTGCAGTGGATAAACCAACTTTTCTAATCCATTTACTTTAATTTCATAAGTTAATTGCAACAATTCGCCTAACTTACTTTCGGGAAACCCCTGTGCCGCAAACCAAACTAAATAAGGCTCCGGCAACTCGATCAAACTATGCCCTTTGTATTTACCAAAGGGCATTCTCATATTGGCAATTTTATCCAGGTTTTCTGGTTCAAACATTAAGCAACCTTATTAAGCTAAGCTCATCGACCACGACGCTTTGGTTTCTTTTTTCGTATTGCATTTTTTTCCGCTTTTGCTTGCATCCTTGCTTCAACTTCGACTAGCTCTTTTTCTATCATTGCTGGCGTTTCTAAACTCATTGTACCCATAGAAAAATTTCTAAATTCATTGATAAAGATTTTACAAACGCGATCTAAATCGATTCGCCCTCCCGATTGCAGGCAGCCTCGTTTTCGTCCGATTGATTCAAGTAACAAAGTGACATCCGTTTCTAATTCATCTAATTGAAAATGCTGCTTTAGTCGCTCAGGGTAAAATTCTAAAAAATACTCCGCTGCGTAATAAGCAATATCAGCATACTCAACCACAGTATCTTTAATTGCCCCAGTAATAGCAAGTCGGTAACTACTATGATTATTTTCTATTTTTGGCCACAAAAACCCCGGCGTATCGAAAAGAATAATGCCATTATCCAGGTCAATCCGTTGCTGCCTTTTTGTCACTGCTGGTTCGTTGCCAACTTTAGCGATAGTTCGTCCAGAAAGTATATTGATAATAGTTGATTTTCCGACATTAGGAATTCCCATGATCATTGCCTTGATCGGTTTGCCTTTTGCCTGGTAATCAGGGAATATTTTATGACAGAGCTTGCTAATTTTCTTAACTTGTTCGGGTTGCTTGCTGCTGATCGGTAAGGATTTAGTACCTCGCTGATTATCGAAAGCATCACACCATTGTTCGGTTATTGTTGGGTCAGCTAAATCACTTTTATTAAGCACTCGAATAACTGGCTTAGGATTAACACTCGCCTCTAAAAACTGGGCAACCATCGGATTAGTACTGCTGTATGGAATTCTTGCATCCACGACCTCAATAACCAGATCTACCTTTGGCAAAGCTTCTTTTATTTCTTTTTGGGCTTTATGCATATGCCCGGGATACCACTGGATAGTCATTATTATTAAGAAATTCCTGTATCGTTAAAGATTACTTGTCGCTAAATTATTCGTTAGGACTCTATTATCCGCGAATACCTGATTCGACACAAAAATAAAACAAAAAAAGTCCCAATTGTGCTAAAGTTAAATAAACTGAGATCAATCTGTTGAGCCTGGAGTAAACAGTCAGGTTTAACTAAGTCACTTAGGTGGAATTTAATATGGACAACGACAAACGCCAATATACCCGAGTAAACTTTGATACAACTGCAAAACTAACTAAGGATGACCAGACCTTTGAGTGTCAAATAATCGATCTTTCTATCCACGGTGTATTATTGAGACCCCATGGTGTTGTCCGCTCAAACGAAGGTGCAGATTATGAGCTTGAAATTCCGCTTTCAGATAACCAAAATAGTATCAAAATGAGCCTTAAGCTTGCACACAAACACCCACAAAGTCTAGGTTTTGTATGTGATAGCATTGACCTGGATAGTATTACTCATTTACGTAAAATCGTAGAGCTAAATAGTGGCGATCCGAGCATGTTAGAGAGGGATTTCCAATCACTAATGAACCATTAAATAACACAAGTACTCTATAGTTCGCTCATTTCTTCCAGCGCTTGCTGCAAACTGTTCACCGCCTTAATCTCCATTCCTTCTAGACTAGTCTTTGGCGCATTTGCCTTAGGAACAATAGCTTTGTTAAATCCGTGTTTGACTGCTTCTTTAATTCGTTCTTGTCCATTGGGTACTGGTCTGATCTCACCAGCTAAACCAACCTCGCCGAAAACAATTAAATTTTGCGGCAGCACTTGATTTCTAAGACTCGAAACAGAAGCAATTAATTGAGATAAATCAGCGCTAGTTTCCATAACTTTGACGCCACCCACAACATTTAAGAAAATATCCTGATCGTGACAAAAAACGCCGCCATGCCGTGATAAAACGGCGAGCAACATTGACAAACGGTTTTGATCTAAACCCACGGCAACTCTTTTGGGATGACTTCCATGTGCTTCATCAACTAATGCCTGTACTTCGACTAATAAAGGACGCGATCCTTCCCAAGTGACAGTCACCACACTACCTGGCGATGGTTGTTGGTAGCGAGACAAGAAAATAGCGGATGGATTTTGTACTTCTTTCAATCCTTCTTCGGTCATGGCAAATACACCTAACTCATTTACCGCTCCAAATCGATTCTTAACCGCTCGCAAAATTCGGTAACGCCCATCCCTTTCACCTTCAAAATACAAAACGGCATCTACCATATGCTCAAGCACTCTAGGTCCTGCTAAAGCGCCATCTTTAGTCACATGTCCAACAACAAACAGCGCGATACCTTTTTGTTTAGCAAATCGAACTAATTGTGCGGTACTCTCTCTTACTTGCGCAACACCACCAGGAGCCGATTGTAAGTGCTCAGTATAAATCGTCTGGATTGAGTCAATCACCATCACCTGTGGTTGATTTTGTTGAGCCATCGCGATGATTGTTTCAACTTTAGTTTCTGTCAGTAAGCTCAGTTTTTCACCATTTAAACCAAGACGTTTTGCTCGCATGGAAATTTGCTGAGCAGATTCCTCTCCAGTAACATAGATAGCGTTCAACGACCCACTCAATTGACACATTGATTGTAGTAAAATCGTTGACTTTCCAATCCCGGGATCACCGCCTAATAACACCACCGAACCTGGCACCAAACCACCGCCAAGAACTCTGTCTAGCTCACTTAAACTAGTTGCAATCCTAAGCGTGTCGGTGTGTTTAACATCGCTCAGTTTTTGCAACTTTACTTCGCTGCCCGCATAACCTGCGAATCTACCTGTTTGCGGCTCGTTGCCAACACTTAACTGCTCAATTAAGCTATTCCATTCACCACAATCAGCACACTGACCACCCCATTTAGGTGATACCGCGCCACATTGATTGCACACATATTGTACTTTTTGCTTTGCCATAGGTTTGTATTGTTTTTTCTGTTCAAGATGATCCTACTATAAATGCCCAGTTATTAATATTGATACTTATAGCGGACTATCCTGAAATTAGATGACTCTCAATCAAACAAATATTTTAAGCTTGTAACCGCATCTTTTAATTTGATAAATACTTTCTCATCTCCCCCCTTGTCGGGATGGTGCTTTTGTGCCAGCTCATTAAAGCGCTTTTTGATAATCTTTAGACTCAGTTGTTTATGATTATCTAAACCAAGCATTTTCAACGCTTCAGCCTTCTTGTCAATTGCCAGGTATTTTTGCCAAAATCGATTTAACATTCTAGATACTTCTTCGTCTGTTAAATTTAAGTTATCCTGATTAAGATAAAAATCACTTAACGCGTCAGTTTGTGAGATTTCCAATGATGAGCGAGCTCGACTGCAAATGGAAATCTTAGTCCCTGAAATAACTAGAGCTTGATCTTGTTTTAGTAGCTCGTCTCTTAATAGGTAGAGTTGATGAAATAGAAAGAAGTGCTTTTTATATAACGGAGGAGTTTCTCCCAGAGATTCAAAAAAATCAGCATGTGATTCTTCAATATATTTCAGTAAAAAATACTCGTCTACTTCACGATCAGAATTCAAAATAAAGTCAATTATAAACTGGTATTTCATATCTTATGGGACTTGTTAGAGGCTATCTCGAAAGTTAAAACTAGTTTAGATATATGTGAATAATAATGCTAGTATTAGTTCATATTTATTCACCACATTCAAAACTGAATTAATTGGTTAATCGCGATTAACAATATGAACGAAAATAAAGAACAAAAGCCTCCTGGCATTTTTGATGTTATCTTAAGTGTTTTAGCCGCTATGGTTGGTATACAAAGTGATAAAAATCGAAAGCGTGATTTTGAAAAAGGTCGAATGAGCCACTATATTTTTGTTGGTATTGTATTGGTCGCTATTTTTGTATTTACTCTTATATCTATTGTCAACGGTATACTTGAAGAAGCTGCCAAATAAAAACCGTCTGTTATGTTTACTATTATCCAAGCCAAGAACGAACACCTACAAGACACTGTTTCTTTATTTGAAAAATATCGCTCTTTTTACAATATGCCTGATGATTTGGAAAAAGCAAAACAATTTATTGCTGAGCGACTTAGTAAACATGACTCTCTAATATTTTTAGCATTTAAGAAAAGTACCGCTGTTGGTTTTATGCAAATTTATCCGTCCTTTTCTTCTGTTGCTATGAGGTCAATATGGATTTTGAATGACCTATTTATTGATGAATCCTTCAGGCGTTCAGGCTGCGCAGATTCGATGATGAAGTATCTCGAAAAACAAGCCTCCATGAATAGTATTTTTTCAATCAAATTATCGACAGCTGTTAACAATTATTCAGCAAAAGCACTCTATGATTCTCTCGGATATACATTAGTTAAAGACTTTGATAATTATAGTAAACCCATAAAATGAAAGTATAATTTACCTCTTTCTATAACTTAAAAATCCCCAAAGAAATCCAAATAAAGCAATAATAAAACTATATTGATCTAAAACCGTAAAGTAGAACTTATTCGTTTTTGATAACCTTTTTACTTCTCCATTTTTAGACGGAGCGACTCTTACAACCCACGCATATGTTTTTGACGCTAAAAAGACTCTATTCCAGGTTAATCCTTCGGATTTTTTTACATCATTTAGCAGCAATAACGTGCCGCTATCAACAGTGGTTATCACTTTGGAATCAAGCGAAGGACCAGCTCTAAGTCGTGATTGATTAGATTGTATTTCAACGAACAAATGTTTTGATTCAAAAACTGATTTAGTCCAATCAGCTGGGAGTTTTTTCTCTCCAACTACAATTAAAAATTGCAATATTAGTAAAATGATACAATATCCAAAAAGCCCTTTCATTAGTCTAAAAACAAATCCACTCGAAGGCTTCAGGCGAAGCAATCCCAAAAACATCAAAACCAATACTAACATTAACCCAGAAAATAGAATCGGCTGTGCCGTTGGCAGTTGACCAGGATTTAACATCGCCATTGCGATGGTTTCATTATCGGCAAGTAGAAAGCGTATGAACCTCATATAAAGAATATAAAGGGTAAAAATGATTACGCTAAAGTGCAATACTAGATTAATTTTATTATTTTTCATTATTGGCTAACGATTGCAGCATAATTTCTATGAATTAGTCCGCTTTATTTTCTTCAAGATTAGATTTATTATAAAAGGAAAATCGTTCGCAAACAAAGCGACAGATCACAACTCGCCCGTTATCTAATTTTAATATGAGATACAACTACTTCTCGTCAAATAATCGTCAATATCAATTTGTTTCAGCATAAAATCTGCAGTATCAGCTCTCGATATTTTCAATTTGATATTTTTAGACGTTGCCGCCGCTCCCGAAAGGTATTCACCAGTATGTTCTCCATTTGTCAATGCAGCAGGTCTAACAATGACCCAGTCTAATTGACTTTGTTTAATGTATTTTTCTTGCAGTTCGTGATCGGCATAAACATATCTCAACATTAGTGGGATGATCAGGTATTTATAGTGAAACGGCAACAGCTCATAGCTATAACCAACCCCAAAAGAGGATAAACAGACCAAACGCTTTACCGCAAGTTTTTGCATCGCTTGAATGATGATTTTAGTGCCATTTGCTCTCAATTTACTCCTATTAAATGGTGGCGTACCTAATGCGCATATCACCGCGTCCTGTCCTTTGACGACTGCCTCAACCTTAGTTTGATCGAGTACATTTCCCTGAATAACAGTCAAATTGCTTCGTTCAGACTTAATAGAACTTAATGACCGTACCAGCACTGTCACATTGTGTCCTTGATCGAGCGCTTGTTTTAGAAGCATACGACCTGTTCCACCAGTTGAGCCAAATATCGCTATATTCATTTCAAATCCTCCTGTAATTTCTTCGACGAAACAACTTTACACAGTGTCAATTGACATGATGTAAAGCCTAAGCTAAACTTTACACCATGTCAAGTTCAAAACAAAATACCCGCGAACGCATTCTAAAGGCGACTTGGAAGCTAATGATCGATAATAACGGACAGGGTGTTCGTATGACAGACATAGCAAAACATATTGGGATTTCAAGGCAAGCCATCTACCTTCATTTTGAATCACGAACTGAGTTAATGATCGCAACAACTCATTATGTGGACGATGTGCTGGGGCTTGATGATCGACTTAAATCTTTCCACGCACTGAAAGATGGTACCTCGATGCTCAAAGAGTATGTCCATGTTTGGGGAAATTATATACCTGAAATTTATGCGATAGGTAAAGTACTCATCCAAATGAAGGATACCGATAAAGGTGCTGCAGCGGCTTGGAATGACAGAATGCTCGAACTACGTAAAGGCTGTAACAAAATTATTTCTGCGTTAGAAAAAGAGAAAAAGCTTTGCAGCAAATGGTCATCTCCAATCGACGCTGTAGACATGTTTTGGACCATCTTGTCAGTACATAATTGGGAACAACTCACAAAAGACTGCGGATGGTCGAACGAAGACTATATTATCAGAATGAAGTCTATGTTAATCAGCTCTTTTATTGCAAAAAAATGACGAGTTGGTTAATTCGCTTTTTTATCAGCTTGTTTGTAGAGGATCATAATCAACACTAAAATCGGGATATTTTTCGTCAAGGGACCGAAAGGATGTACCCAAAAAGATGCATCAATTAATGTGAGCAATAAAGTGTAGCTCAATATGGTAATCGCCTGAATCCAACAGCAAAGCTTAATCGCTTTTTTTGAAAGAATCCAGACTCCAAGTATCAGGTCTAAAAAGCTGCCTCCATAAACAAAAAAATCAGCTTGAGTACCAACAATATTAACCTTCGACAAAATTGAAAAACCGATTTCTGGCGAGATAAAAACTGAAATAATTGCAGTAGTAATCCAAACAAAAGCCAATGAAAATATGGTTAATTTATTTGATAAGTTATCCATACTTGTATCAACTTATATTCAACTTAAAAATGGTTTAAAAACCATCAACCAGAAAATAATTAATATCGAACAAAATGCTGGAATGCCAAGTGCCGTCCAGAGATTCATGAGCTTCTTAAATCTGGGATCAACTTCATTTAAATTTAAAGAGCTTTGAGCAAGCTCTTTTAGTCGATATTGAATAACAAGCACTGGCAACCAACAAATTCCGATAAAAACAAACAATCCAATTACCCAATAAAACCATGTTGACGAAAAAGAATAATTCAGCATATTCATTAACATCACTCCAGTAACAATTTGAGCAATTACCGCTGGAGTTGTAAAAACCCAATCAGCAATGATTACTGTTTTTGCAGTCACATAGATCGCCTGTGGATTATTTGAACGATTCGCCATAAACATAAAAAAAGCAATACCCGCCCCCGTTCCCGCTACGACCACGGCGGCAATAATATGGATCAGTTTTAAAAGCAAATAACTATCCAATATTTTTCCCTTGTTTAGTTGATTTTTTAGCTGCAAGATCTGCTGACTCTATTGTTACTCTAGTACAAATATCCATGTTCTTAATATATTCATCAAAATCTGACAAAGTATACATACCTAAACAAGGTTTCGCTCCGAACTCAGTGACTTTACCTTCAATAATTTTTTTTGCCAATAAATTTGTCGAAATCGTTGGAATATATGGACCAATTCCATTATCAGCAAAAAGATCCCAAGTAATAGAATGATCGCCCCCTTCTAAATCCTTTCCCTTGATCAAAACCTGCATACCTCCCGTATCCGTACCAAAGGGAAGGAATAAGTTACTTAATTTTACAATTGCTTTTGTCAGCACCGACCAATTCTTAACCAGCCTAATTCGCGCTAGTCCAGCCATTACAAACATTGCTAAATGTAAAACAGATAATTCAAGTCCTGCTTTAAAGCTGACCCTTTTTCTTACCTGATATCTTTCGGGAAAAAGTGTCAGATCTGGCACATCAATATCCGCCAACCAACGTTTGCCAAGTCTACCTTTAAAATCATAAAATATTGGTTTCATCCAACCATAAGTATTCTTCCAATTCCCGTCCGAAAAAAATTTAAAGGGATGACCTGTATAAGACAGAATGCCTCTAATTGTAGCCTCACCTCTCTCTGCTTTATTTCCTGGTGCAATAGCGATATCAATTGAATCGATACTTGAAAATTCTGATTGATAAAATTCCACAACCGTCGAAGATAGACCAGGAACCGAACTAGCACCACTTATGATGAATAATTTATTTTTTTTCGCAGCATCGTCTAACGAAGAAATATTACAGGTAAATTTACGGTCATCAGATAAATCGATATAGTGCGCACCTATTTCAATGCACGCCTTGGGAATTGAGTAATCTTGATTTTGAAATGGACCGCAAGTATGAATAACTATATCGGGCGATAATTTTTCTAATTGTTCTCTAAAACTTGTGCTAAAAATATCAAGCTGGATCGCTGTTATTTCCGTAGTACTTTGCTTTTGTAACAAACTCGCCAATGACTGAGCTTTTGCTAGACTTCTGCCCGAAATTAAAACTTTAATCGCTGGCAGTTTTGATAAATATTCTGAAATTCGCTTGCCGAAATTCCCATAGCCGCCCAAAATTAAAACTGTTTTAATATTCAACGTTAGGACTTTTATAGCGCTGTGATTAGAATTGGTTTGCCTTTGGTAATCACCATGGTATGTTCAAACTGTGCCGATAAATTTCCAGGCACACCACTTAAAGTCCAACCATCCGCTGCTTCAGTTACTTCCTGACTTTTAGTCGACAAAAAAGGTTCTACCGCGATCACCATGCCTTCTTTTAGAATTCGTTTATCGTTTGGAACATAAAATCCATGAATTTCTTTGGGTTCTTCGTGTAAACTTCTACCGACACCATGCCCACAAAGATTTTTGATAATTTTAAATTTTTTCTGCCGAGCAACTTTCTGAATTGATTTTCCGATACCATTTAATCGTTTTCCAGCGCTGGCATAATTACACACTTCATTTAAGGCTTGTTTGGTCGCGTAGAGCAGCCTGTCTTTTAAAGCAGAACTCGGCGGGATGACAAAACTCCCACCATTATCCGCAAAATAACCATTTTTCTCAGCGGACACATCAACATTAACCACATCGCCTGGCTGAATGACTCTTTCACTGGGTATGCCATGTGCTGCTTGTTCATTAATGCTAATACAAGTGTATCCCGGAAAATTATACATTGCCTTAGGTGCTGACTTTGCACCATTGCTTTCCAATAACTGCTTGCCGATCATATCTAATTCAAGAGTAGTCATTCCCGGCTCGGCGCTCTCCATCATTGTTTTCAAGGTACTCGCGACGATTTTACCGATAATTTTCAATTGCTGTAGGTCATGATCTGTTTCGATGGTCATAATATTTTCCTTTAATTTTTCGCAATCGCTAAAGCGAATCCAAGTTAGTCAACAACAATACAATAATCGCAATAACCAATCCAATAAAAACATATTCCTAACGATGCCGCCATTCCCGCGAATCGGTGACTTTCCTTTTGCAGAAACGAAAAAACTCCGAAAAATATCGCGATAACACCTAAAACGGTATAGGTAATTGATACGGCATCAAAATAACCGCTTTGTGATGAAGAAGCAACTTCTTCCCTAGGTTTTAAACCAAACAACTCGGAACCTTTTTTAGCTACTTGCTCCTTAATAGTTAACGGTTCGGGAGCGATCATTGCTCTTAGATGAACTTGAAACACCGCGATCGTTATCGCAAACATAGCAATAAGTATTCCGATCAGTCCTAATTTATTCTTCATTTAAACTCCATTGCAGTATCAGAATAGCGACAATAGATTATAGCGAATAGGTCACCGAATTAAAATTTTAAAGTTGCACTAGAATATAGTCAGAATATATCTGTTAATAAAAATCCGACCCCTATCCTTTGATTAGAATGATTATAGTCAATCAGGCTTTCACCATACCCATTAAAATACTGTGCGTACCCTTTAATACGTTTTCCCATCGGAAATGTCCAATCTAATTGCATCGCTCCTCGATTGTCAGAACGTAGGTTATTTCGGAACATTATTCCAAAAGTCTGTTGTTCCCATTTATACACGCTGGAAAATTCAAAATATCCCATATATTTATCGATATCTGGATTATCATCTCCATCAGCCTGACCTGGTTCGGTTTTTTTATCTTCCGGTAAACGATACCAAGGTTTAAACATAATTGCCCAGTTATCATTTTCCCAAACGAACTGAGCATACAAACGATTCCAACTTCGCGACAGCGGTTGGCTGCGCCCGTTAGACTGATGCTCAATACCAATGACATTAACTAAATTAGTCCATTCTCCTACTTTAAAATCGTTGAAAATACCATAAAATATTTCCGGCTGATAATTTGTTTCTCTGAACGGAGAAGATATATCGCTATTATACATTTGCCAATAAGACTGAAGAGTAAATCCCACAAAAAGTATATCGTCTTTCTTTAACAATGATTCTGCTAATGGGGCTTTGAAACTTAATTGAAATTTTGCTTCAACGTTATCTAACAGACTATCTCCGCTGATCGCATTATATGACTCCTGATTCGGGCTACTCTGATAACTCACGGGCAAAATGTAATTACGCTTATAGGGGATAATAATATTGGCACTTTTACCGGCTTCTCTTTCTCTTATGATCCGCTTTTGCAAAAGTGAAAGCTCGCCATTTTTTATTTTTTCTTTATTTGTAAGACGCTCTCTACACCAACTATTAATTTCGCCAGCGCTTCGATTCGGTTCTGAGATTGTAACCTGCTCTACGTAGCAAGCGTGCAACATATCAGTAAAATCTTTATCACTGGCGATACTCTCGGTAACACCTAAAAAGGCGGTAAGGATAATGATTGAACCCTGTTTGATCATATCTGAATCACTTCTTTATTTATCCGTTTTCACCTCTGCCCAACAAACGAAATGGACATTCTAAGCACACTGAATGATGTAAAACATTGCTCAAATAAAAAGAATCAATTACAGCTTTTTAGTCAACTTTAGAAGTTCACCTTCATCTTGCATTTGTAACTGTTTTAGAAATGACATACCTAATAAAACTTCGTCAGGACCCGGTCCTTTCAACACAAGGGCATCCACTTGTTTCAATTCAACTCCACCGACATTTACTTTATTGAGTTTTAGAAACCATGCAGACGACCGACCAGCAGCGGTTGAAACAGTCGTTTGCTGACCTTTTAATCGATATTGAAGCCCTACTTGCCTTGCGACTCTTTCATTCATGGCGACTTGTGATGCGCCAGTATCGACCAAAAACCTCACTTGTACGCCGTTAATAAAACCAGTTGTACGGTACATACCGCTATTATCTCTAGGAATTCTTACGAATTTTTTTTCTGCGTTAGCAGGAGCGTCTGAAAAAACTTTACCTATTTTTGAATCATGTAATCCTAAAGATATAACCTTTCCATTGATTGAGAACTTCGCTTTATGACTATCTGATGCAATCAGTTTTACTCCCTTGTAAACCTGACCGATGCGCAGCATTTTTCTCTTTCCATCATGTTCAATCATCGCATTGTTTTTGAAAAGCCCAATCACACGAAAATCTAAATCTTCTGCGATCAAACTAGATGAAAAAAGAAATAACAATGAAAAAATTAGCCGTTTAATATTTGCCATAATAATATCCAAGCGATATAAATCTATCCTTACTAATCTGCTGTCGCAAAACGATAATTCAAAAATGAGCCGTTAAGCTAAAAAGTACAATATCGAGTGTAGTGCTAGCATCGAAAATATTCCAGCCACAATATCATCGAGCATAATTCCTAAACCACCAGATACCTTACTGTCTAGCCAGTTTATCGGCCAAGGTTTTAAAATATCAAATATTCTAAATAAAACAAAACCAAGCAAAACATTCTGCGCGCTAAAACCGACACCTATCATGGTGATTAAAAACCCGGCAAACTCATCCCAAACAATACCTGGATGGTCATGAGTTTTTAGAACTTTGGCAGTGTAACCACAAATATATACTCCTACAAAGGCAACAGAAAAACAAGCGAGTAGGTAGTAAATTAAACTTAAATCAGAAAGTAACCAGTAAAGCGGAACACAAGCGAGAGTACCAAAAGTGCCGGGTGCTTTAGGTGCTAGACCACTACCAAAGCCAAACGCTAAGAGGTTGATTGGGTTAGAAAGTATCTGCTTTGCTACAACCTTATGTTTCCTTGGCTTTTCTTGAACATCGTTTTTTTGCAATCTTTAAACCACGCTATTTGAAATGTTGAAAACCAAAATCAGTAAGCTCTACTTCTTCGTCATGATCTAACATTCTGACGCCTGGCTTACCCGATAATCGCCCAATAGGAATACATTGTGCGCCAACTGTTTCTAACGCCAGCTGGGTCGCCTGGAGTTCATCTTCTTTTACAGTGAAACAGAGCTCGTAATCATCACCGCCCGATAGAGCACTTTTCATTAACAATTTTTTATCCGCAATACTCTTTGCATGCTCAGACAGCGGAATTCGCTCCCAGCGCAGTAAAACACCTACATTACTTGCCTGACTCAAATGATTAACATCAGCTAACAGACCATCGGATATATCAATTCCAGCAGTTGCACGACTTCTAAGCGCAATACCTGCAGCCACTTGTGGGTAAGGCGTTAGATATTTCTTTAACAGATGCTCTTTCGCTTGTTGTGATACGCTGGTTAGCTTATCTTGTGCGATAAGTAACCCCAATGCCGCATCACCTAAGTCGCCGGTCACACAAACAAGTTCACCCGCTTTTGCGGTATTTCGTCTACAAAAAACCTTTTCAGGCACAAAACCGTGAGCTTGGATAGTGACGGATAGTGCCCCTTTGCAAGTATCGCCACCAATCACCTGGATCCCAAAATGCTCGACCATTCGCTTCAAGCCGTTATGAAAGTCTTCTAGCCAAGCCTGGTTATATTCAGGCAAAGTCAAAGACATGGTGATCCAGGCCGGTTCTGCACCTGCCGCAGCCAGATCACTTAAATTCACCGCAATTGCCTTATGCGCGATATCAGCAGCATTACAATCTTCTAAAAAGTGTACACCAGATATGAGGGTATCCATTGAAACCGCCAAACGCTGCCCGCGCGGGAGTTTTAAAAGCGCACAATCATCACCTACGCCCTGGATAACATCTTTTCTATTTTTCGATTTGAGCGCTAAAAACTGATCAATTATTTCAAATTCGTTCATTGACTTCCTTTCAAAAAAACAAGGTATCGTTGTTGTGATTTTATTTCGATTACCATGTCTTAACTATGCAAAAAGGCGCAAAATATGCGCCATGTCGGTAGTTTTAACAGTTAATTTTAGTCTATCTGTTTAAAGACTTGATTATTTTAGTTCAGCAGTACGAAGCTGGCGAGCCAGCTTATCTAAAACCCCATTAACAAATTTATGACCTTCAGAAGCCCCAAAAGTTTTGCTTAATTCTAATGCTTCATTGATAACAACTTTGTAGGGAACGTCTAACCTGGACATTAACTCGTAAATAGCAAGCCTCAGAACCGCTAATTCCACAGGGTTTACCTCTTCGAAATCGCGGTCAAGCACAGGTTTTAGTAGTTCATCGATTTCGCTAATACTGGTAAGGGTATTAATTAATATTTCTTGAAAGTACTCAATATCTACTTTTTTAGCATTAATACTTTCAAGAAATTGAAGTTCAATATCTTTGATCGCGTTGCCACTCAAATGCCACTGATAGATCCCTTGAACCGCATAACGACGCGCTTTTTTACGCATCGATGGCTTTTGAATTTTTGCCGGATTTTCCATATTACGCTATTGATCCATCTGAGCAAAAAGGTTAACCATCTCAAGCGCAGTAATCGCTGCCTCTGCGCCTTTGTTCCCGGCTTTAGTGCCAGCTCTTTCGATGGCTTGCTCAATAGAATCAACGGTTAACACCCCAAACGAAACAGGAATATCAGCATTAAGCGATACTTGAGAGAGCCCTTTAACACACTCGCCTGCGACATAATCAAAATGAGGTGTACCGCCTCTTATTACCGCACCTAGCGCGATTATTGCGTCGTACTTGCTCTGTGAAGCGAGTTTTTGCGCGGCTATTGGCATTTCAAACGCCCCCGGAACCCGAATGATATCGATAGATTTTTCATCAACTCCATGGCGTTTCAGAGTATCTAGCGCTCCTTCTAACAAACTTTCTACAATAAAGCTGTTAAAGCGAGCGACCAAAACAGCGAATTTCCCATTGCCAGCTGTTAATTTACCTTCAATTGTATTCATTTATTCACCTTTTTAACGATTACTCATTCGGTTTTCAAATTATTAGCGTGTGACGCCTATGAAGTTTGAAGAGAGTTATTGGGGTTTATCTTCTATATATTCAACTACTTCAAGATTAAAACCCGCTAAAGAATGATATTTTTTCAGGGGGCTTAACAGCCGCATTTTATGTACCTTTAAGTCCACCAAAATTTGCGAACCGATACCAACTGTTCGGGTTGCACGACTTTGTTGCGCTTGTTGGCTAGCGTTCTGATTTTTTTGAGCGTTCGATTGTTGCCCACTCAGTTTGGCTATTCTATCAAGAATTGTCTCTGGTGACGATTGATTACCCAAAAGTAGCACCACTCCAACGCCTTCTTCTGCTACCTTTTGCAGGGCTCGTCTGATCGTCCAACTTCCGGAACTTTTCTTTTCTCGCCCTAATAAATCGGTAGGCACATCGGCTATATGCACTCTCACCATCGTTGGCTGCCCGGGCTCTATTTCACCCTTTACCAAAGCAATATGCGCTTGCTCTTCAATATCATCTTTATAAGCATGCAACTTGAAATCACCAAATTCAGTTGACCAGTTAGTTTCTATCTCTTTTGTCACCGAGTTTTCTGTATTCATGCGATGTTCAATTAAATCGGCGATCGTGCCAATTTTTAACTGATGTTGCTTAGCAAATTCCTCCAAATCCGGGCGACGAGCCATTGAGCCATCTTCATTAAGAATTTCAACAATGGTTGCGCTCGCTTCAAGTCCCGCTAATCTAGCCAGGTCGCAACCTGCTTCGGTATGCCCTGCGCGGATCAATACACCACCTTTTTTCGCCATAATTGGGAAAATATGCCCTGGTTGCACAATATCATTTGGTTTAGCGTCTGATGCGACCGCTGCTTGAATAGTTCGAGCGCGATCGGCTGCAGAAATGCCTGTGGTCACACCTTCAGCTGCTTCAATCGACAAAGTAAAATTGGTTTCGAAAGAGGCTTGATTATTATCGACCATTAATCGTAAATTCAATTGCTCGCAACGTTCTTGAGTCAAAGTTAAACACACTAAACCTCGACCATATTTCGCCATAAAATTAATATCATCTGGTCGAACCAAACTCGATGCCATGATCAGGTCGCCTTCATTTTCGCGATCTTCATCGTCCATCAATATCACCATCTTGCCAGCGGCAATATCGGCGATTAATTCTTTAGCTGTGTTTAGTTGCATCTATTAATTGCTCTTTAAAAACTTAAAATATTCTACCAAAGCTCGCCCCTTGAAACGCTGTGGGAACAGAAGACTCGGAGTTGGCAAAAAAAGCCTAAACTAAGAAAAACCATTATCTTCTAGAAAGTTCTTAGTGATCTTAGACTCAGAACTAGTTTTTTGCCCAGTTAATAATCTTTCTAAATATCTCGCAAGCAGGTCAACTTCCAAATTAACTTTGCTGCCTACTTTATAATCACTTGCCGTTGTTTCACTTAAAGTATGTGGCACCAAATTTAACTCAAAAATATTATCATTGATCTCATTAACGGTTAAGCTCACACCATCGACACAAATCGATCCTTTTTTTGCGATATAATGAGCTAGCTCCGTTGGTGCTTCTACTTTATATTGAACACTTCTGGAATCGTTTTTTATTGAAACTATTTCGCCAACTTCATCAACATGACCACTGACTAAATGTCCGCCGAGTCTTGTTGTTGGTGTCAACGCTTTCTCCAAATTTATTTTACTTCCAACGTTTAAGTTTCCAATTGTGGTTAATTTTAGTGTTTCTCCAGAAACATCAGCCACAAATGTATCCTTATTAAATTTTACCACCGTCAAGCAAACTCCGTTGCAGGCAATGCTATCGCCAAGCGATACATCGTTCATATCGAGTTTACCGACTTTGATAGTTAATTCAGCATCACCCGTTTTTTTTTCTATTCGAGCGAGCTCACCAACGCTTTCAATAATACCTGTAAACATACTCTTTAACCTATTGATTCGCTTTTTTGGGATGATAAATAAAGCGAATATCATCACCAAATTGACGAACATCTTTCAATATTAGTTCAGGACATTCTGACATTTTGCCAACATTCAAATCAAACAAACCAATTGCATTACTTCCCATTAATTTTGGCGCTTGATAAATAATTACTTCATCGACCAATTCTTTCTTTAAATATTGTCCTGTGAGTTTATGTCCTGCTTCGACTAAAATATTATTCATGCCTTTGTCCGCACACTGACTAACGAGTTTGGCTAATGGCAAATTTTCGATAACGGTAATATTCTTAGACTGTTCAACCAACTGACTTGATTTATTATTGGATGTTACCCACCAAACCTCAGCATCGCTGTTAAATAATTTGTAATCAGGTGTAGCGCGTCCTTTTCTATCCAGCAAAATTCGAATCGGCTGCTTAAAACCCGCTAAATTATTAAACCAGTCTTGTTGATTATCCCCCCGCACAGTCAAACTCGGATCATCCGCAAGCAATGTTCCAATTCCGGTTATGATTGCATCTTGTTTTGCTCTTAACCTTTGCACATCTAAACGTGCCGATTTACCAGTAATCCATTTACTTGATCCATTGGTAAGTGCGGTGCGCCCATCTAGACTCATCGCCAGTTTTACTGTTACCCAAGGTTTATTTTTTTCAAATTTTGAAATAAATCCTCGATTTAATTCTCTTGCCTGTTGCTCTAATAATCCAGACTTAACTTTTATTCCAGCATTTTCTAATAATTTAAATCCTTTACCACTGACTTGCGGATTAGGATCTTGCATGGCTGTAATCACTCTTGAAATACCAGCTTCAATCAATGCTTTAGCGCAAGCGCCAGTTTTCCCAATGTGCGAACAAGGCTCTAAAGTCACATAACAAGTGGCATTTTTTGCCTTAACGCCAGCCTCATTTAATGCATTGATTTCAGCGTGAGCCTGCCCAAAACTTTCATGCCAACCTTGACCTATTATTTGACCATCTTTAACAATCACACAACCTACCATTGGATTGGGTCTTGCGGTATATTGAGCTTTTTTAGCTAGCTGCAATGCTAGCGCCATATACTGATGATCTTGTACTGACCAATTCATAGATTACTTTCTTTCGAACTCAAGTATTCGTGTTAGTCTTTTGACTCTAGTCGCTCGATCTCTTCGCGAAATTCGCTAACATCTTTAAAGCGCCGATAAACAGAAGCGAACCGAACAAACGCGACTTGGTCGAGTTTTCGCAGGGCTTCCATCACCAACTCACCAATAACACTAGCAGCCACTTCGCGCTCACCCATCGCTCGGAGTTTTGATTCAATATTAATGATAGATTCTTCAACCGCTTCGACAGAAACAGGTCGTTTCTCTACTGCTCTTAATATTCCAGCTTTCAGTTTATTGTCATCGAAAGGTTGACGACTACCATCACCTTTAACCACTTTTGGCATCACCAATTCAGCCGTTTCAAAAGTGGTAAATCGTTCGCCGCATTCAATACATTCTCTGCGTCGACGCACTTGTCCACCATCGGTAACCAATCGAGAATCGATCACTTTAGTGTCATGATATGAGCAAAATGGACAATGCATTTAATCGCCTTTTAGGTTTCCTTAACGTTTATAATTATTGATAAACCGGAAACTTTGCTGTTAACGCCATAACTTTTTTCTTTACGTCCGCAATGACTTTTTGATCACTAATATTATCGAGAATATCGCAGATCCATTCAGCTAATTGAGAAGCTTCCGCTTCTTTCATTCCGCGTGTAGTAATCGCGGGTGTTCCCATGCGAAGACCGCTGGTTACAAATGGAGAGCGAGGCTCATTGGGAACGGTATTTTTATTCACAGTAATAAATGCCTCACCTAACGCTGCTTCGGCATCTTTTCCTGTGATATCTTTTTCGATCAAATCAATTAAAAATAAATGATTATCCGTACCACCTGAAACAATTTTATAACCACGCTTCTGTAATACACTAACCATTGCTTTTGAATTGAGTAATACTTGTGCTTGAATCTGTTTAAATTCATTACCTAATGCTTCTTTAAACGCCACTGCTTTAGCTGCGATAATATGCATTAAAGGACCACCTTGACTACCCGGAAAAACTGCTGAATTAAATTTCTTTTGTAACGCTTCATTTTCCCGCGCGAGGATAATTCCGCCGCGAGGCCCTGCGAGTGTCTTATGAGTCGTTGATGTGACAACATCTGCATGTGGTACTGGATTAGGATATAAACCCGCTGCAATTAAACCTGCGACATGCGCCATATCAACCATAAAGTAAGCACCTACTTTATCAGCAATTTCTCTAAATTTTGACCAGTCGATACTGCGAGAATATGCTGAGAATCCCGCTAAAATCATTTTTGGTTTGTGTTCCACCGCTAAAGCTTCGACTTGATCAAAATCGATATAGCCTTTAGCGTCTAAACCATATTGAATTGATTTGTAGATTTTTCCAGAAAAATTGACTGGCGAGCCATGAGTTAAATGCCCTCCTTCATTCAGGTTCATGCCTAAAACGGTATCACCTGGATTCAGTAATGCCATATAAACCGCAGAATTGGCTTGCGAGCCAGAATGCGGTTGAACATTGGCATAATCCGCACCAAATAATTCTTTTGCTCGATTAATCGCTAGCTCTTCTGCGGTATCAACGTACTCACACCCTCCATAATAACGCTTATGAGGATAACCCTCGGCATATTTATTAGTTAAAACGGAACCTTGTGCCGCCATGACTCGCGCACTGGTGTAATTTTCAGAAGCGATTAACTCAATATGTTGCTCTTGACGCTGTTTTTCAGACTCTATCGACTGCCATAATTCAGGGTCAAATTCAGCGATGGTTTGGTTGTCGTGTAGCATAATAGGGTGGCTTCCTAGATTTAACTAAAAAATGCGCTTAAAAAATCCAGATTTTGGGGCTTTTTTAGGGATGACTAAATTTGGCGCTATTGTATCTAATTAAACTTAATATGTCGTCATAATCGGTGGTTATATCGACATTATTGAAACTAGTTAAACTCGAAACAAAACAACAAATGTATCTATTTTAAATACTTTTTAGTATCTCTTGTTGCTATATTGTAAAAAATACCCTATAGTATTCAATATAAATACTATTTCAGTTGATTATTATGAAAAACCCATTCAAATTTGATGTTGAAGTCGCTGGTGACTTCTTCTGTGGTAGGCGTAAAGAAATCGCCGAACTAGTTGATTACATCAACAACGAAACCAACATTATCATGTTCGCCAAACGCCGTATTGGTAAGTCCTCACTTCTCAAGGAAGTCTTTGCTAATTACCTTGGTGGTAATATTTTGCATACTCATATTGATATCTACTCTATCTCAAATGTTCGTGAGCTTTATGAAAGACTGGTTCGAGGCATCGAGGAAAGTCTGCTGGGGTATGAGTCAAATCTTAATAAATTATCTCGTTTAGTGGATTCTATTCAAACCTATTTTGCTCATGCAAAAGTTAGCGTTATTGTGAGTGGCAGACCACAGTTAAAGATAGAAAGTACTGAAAAAGACTATTTTCTAGCGATAGAAAAATTATTCTACAGTTATTTTGACTTCCTTAAAGCCAATGATCTGCAAGCGGTTATCGCGATTGATGAGTTTCAGAAAATTGTTTCACTCAACGATGCCTTAAAAATCGAAGAACTTTTAAGAACTATTGCCAACAAACGGGAAAATAGTTCTTTCATTTATACTGGCTCAAAAAGAAATATCTTACTCGGAATGTTTAATGACTCAGCTCGTGCTTTTTTCAAACTTGGAACTGAATTTCAACTGCCTCCCATCAGTAAGAACGAATTTTATTTGTGGGTAAAAGAACGTTTCCAAAAGAAAAAAATTCATATTGAAAAAACCGCCTTTGATCATTTATATCATCAAGCCGATGGAGAAACGCGCTTTATTCAGCAAGTCTGTCATGAAACATTTAGGAAAAATAATCACCAGGCTATTATAGATGAAATAGCCATTACCAGCATTATTGAAGATGTCATTAAAAAGAAAACCTATAACGCACAATTACTTAATCGTTATACGGCTGCTCAGCAAAATACTTTGAAAATTATTGCTATGGCAGATGGTCAGAATATTTATGCAAACGAGCTACTTCAAGAAAATTCAATTACCAAAGCAACAGCACAATCAGCAGTACGAGCTTTGATAAAAAATGGAATTATATTTCAAGAAGTTAATAATCGGTTAGTGTTTGAAGATGTAGAATTTAAACTCTGGTTAAGATTTGACGGACGTCAGCATTAACTGTTATGAATGATCATAGAAAAGAACAACTTTCTCAATGGCTTAGTGAACGACTGAGTATCGAAACACCTAAACTTCAACCCGTGTCAGGTGATGCAAGTTTTCGTCGCTACTTTCGAGTTGACTATAAATCGAAAGTAGCTAAAAAAACTTACATCGCTGTTGATGCACCACCAGCTTATGAAAACTGTGAGATTTTTAATCGAATCAGCAAAATTTTATTAAGTTTGGATCTTAATGTACCAATCGTGCATGAAATTGATTCAGAAAATGGATTTATGCTGTTGTCAGATTTGGGAGACACTCTCTATTTAGACCAATTAGATAATAATACTAGCATTCACCTTTACCCATTGGCGATTAATGCCATTGTTACAATGCAATCACTACCGCCGAGTGAACTTCACCAAATCCCAACTTATGACAGACAACTCTTACAAGATGAACTTCAACTCTTTAAAGATTGGTTTATTAGTCGGCATTTAAAACTAGCACTTTCCCTTCAAGAAAGTAAAATAGTTAATGATGTATTCAAAGAACTGGTCGATAGTGCACTCGCGCAGCCCCAAGTTTTTTGTCATGCCGATTTTCATTCTAGAAACTTGATGATTTGCGAAACAGATACTCCTGGAATTATTGATTTTCAAGATTCGGTGATTGGTCCTATCAGTTTTGATTTGGTTTCTTTGCTCAAAGATTGTTATATTAGTTGGTCAAGAGAGCAAGTTGAGCAATGGTGTCAATATTATTTTGATCAAGCAACAGAGAAAGGCATTATCAAAAGCAGCTTTAGTGAATTTATTCATTGGTTTGACTTAATGGGACTGCACCGCCATATTCGAGTGCTAGGAATATTTACCCGTCTCAATTATCGTGATGGAAAAGCTGATTACCTGAATGATCTGCCGCTCACCTTTAGCTATGTAATAGACACCGTTGAACGCTATCCTCAATTTACTGAGTTTGCCAAATTATTAAAAAACAGAGTTCAACCCAAATTGCTCCAATAATCAAAATAGGATGCAAAGTGTAAGTAATCATTTATACAGATTGAAATTCAAGATAACTGACCTTATATGATAAGATCGGTTGTCACATATAGTTAGAATATTACTCGTTCAAGATGGTCGACAAGTAGCCAAACAAAAAAGGTAACACAGAATAAATGAATATTTGGGGCAAAGTGATTGGAGGTCTACTAGGCTTAGCCGTGGGCGGTCCAATAGGTCTTTTTTTTGGAGTATGGATTGGTCATTCTTTTGATCGAGGATTAAATCAGGATTTCAGCAATATTTTTGCCAATCAAGATCCAGCCGAAACCCAGCGAGTTTTCTTTACTACAACCTTTGCTGTGATGGGTCATATCGCGAAGGCCGATGGAATCGTGTCTAAACAAGAGATAGCAGCTGCGGAACAAGTAATGGCGCAGCTAGGACTGGATAGTGTCAAAAGAAAAGAAGCGATTGATGCTTTTAGTCGAGGTAAGAATGATGAGTTTGATTTGCCCTCCAATTTAGAGTCTTTAATAAAACATTGCATTCGCAAGCCTAGTCTTATCCAAATGTTTCTGGAAATACAAATCTTAGCGGCAACAGCTGATGGCAAAGTCAGCCAACCAGAAATGCAAATTTTATATTTCATTGGGCAATCATTTAGGGTGCCAGAAAATCAAATTGATCGTTTGGTAGAAATGGTCATTGCGCAACAATCGTTTCACCAACAAGGTCACTCTGGCTCATCAAGAAACCAATCCAGACCGACCATTGAACAGGCCTACAAAGTATTGGGAATACCTCCCTCTTCCGATAAATCTCAGGTAAAAAAAGCCTATAGAAAACTTATGTCTCAGCATCATCCCGATAAGCTAGTGGCGAAAGGAATGCCAGAGGAAATGGTGAAAGTTGCCACCGAAAAATCTCAAGAAATTCAGGCAGCCTACGAGATGATCAAGAGTGAAAATTTTTAGGCAATTACTTGAACCATAGATCATAAAAGATAAGGCTACAAAAGAGAAAAGCATGAAAAAAATCGAATTGAAAATATTAGATCCTAGAGTCGGAAACGAATTTCCGTTGCCAGCCTATGCCACTTCTGGATCTGCAGGTTTAGATCTAAGAGCTTGTATTGATAATGAATTAATTTTAAACCCGGGCGACACAAAATTAGTTCCAACGGGGCTTGCCATCCACATTGCTGATCCAAATTTAGCAGCCACTATTTTACCCCGCTCTGGTTTAGGTCACAAACATGGAATTGTTTTAGGAAATTTAGTCGGACTGATCGATTCAGATTATCAAGGGCAGATTTTTATTTCATGCTGGAACCGTGGGAAAACTACTTTTACTATTACTCCTGGTGATCGTATGGCTCAATTAGTTTTTCTTCCTATAGTACAAGCTGAATTTGAAATTGTTGATGACTTCGATAAAAGTATTCGAGGCGAAGGCGGGTTTGGTCATTCTGGAAAAGCTTAACCGTTTACTAAAAGCGATTGCCAATACTTTATTTCGTTTCAACTTCCAAATTAATAGCGTTTTTATCTGAGGCTTTAGATTTTGGTAGTAAAGGTGCTTGGAAGTCTTTTTGTATATGATCTGGGAATGGCGATTCAACCTCATTCACAATTGGTAAAGTTGTCGACTCTTGAAGAGTTTCTTGCCAACTAAGAGGCAGAAAAAACAACGCAAAAATACCAATAAAAGCATATTGAAATGCTAGCCTGGCTTTACCTGCTTTATTCACACTAATAGCGGCGATCCTTTTCTTAAATACACTTTTGTGGCTCAGAAAAAATGCCGCAAAATGTTCTGGCGATCGTTGCCCTATATTTAGTCTTAAAACGTGTAATAAACTTTTGCCATATTCATCATTGGCTATATTTTGAGTATCTAAAACTTTTTGATCGCACATTTCTTCACGCAATGAATTTAGTCGCCTCACCGCAAGCCATACGATAGGATTTAAACAAAAAATAATCTGAATAATATTTTGAAATAGTAACCAAAGCGCATCCAGCCTTTTGATATGAGCAAGTTCATGAGCAATGATTGGCGCTATGACTTTTTCATCTTTTTCTTCTAATATTTTTTGTGGAATAAACACTACAGGAGAGAAGGTAGCAAAAGTAAATGGCGACAAAAAATCGTTTGAGTCAATAACAATGATCTGCCGACGAATATTAAACTCTATCCGCCAACGGTTAACTTCCTTAACTATCCAATAATCTTCCACAGGGTGGGCAACAGCCAATAACTTAAGTAGTTTTAGTTTTAATGCAATAAATTTTGCGGCTACAATAAGAGAAAAACAAAACCAGGAAATCAAAAGCAGCTTAAACCAGGTCAATGATCCAACCGAATCCGAAAATATCGACTGATTTGCCATTTCTGCAATCCAGGCCGTGCTAGAAATAACCGCTGGGATCTCGTTTGCAAACCAGGAATGTCCAAAATCCCCTAAAGAATAACTAATTGAGAAGTCGGTGGGTAATATTAAACGGATTAAAACCAGACACCACAAACCATATTCTAAAGTACGCGGCATTTTAGGAAAAACAAGCTTTCCAATCAAAACAACAACCGCTAACAAAGCTGAATAAACACTATTAAGCGCCAAAAAACCGAATACCGTTTCAGCGTTAGAAAAAAATGTCTCTAAAATAGATGACAAGATTGAATCCTATAAATTTAAAACTTCGAGAATAAGAACTTCAAACTAATTTAACTCAGCTGATTCTTCTTTCTTAGCTTCTTTATCCAGTAACGCTTCTAACTCATCAATTTCCGAATCAGATAGCGCTTTACTGCGACCAAAAAGTGATACCAAAGCACTTTGATCCATCTCTAACAAGTCATTCATAAAAAACTTAAGCAACCGGACTAGTCCTGCAGGTTTTGAGATCTCTGCCTGATAAAGATAAACCCCATGAAAATCTTCGCGACGCAAAAGCCCTTTTTTAACCATTCGATCCATAGTGGTTTTAGTGGTTGAATAAGCCCATTTGAACTGATCTTTCACTTGCTCGTGGACTTCACGAACAGATAAACCTTCTTTGCTTTTCCATAGAACATTGAGCATTTGCAGCTCTGTTTTGCTCAAATCTGGCACATCGCCAGTCGATTTTGATTTCATGACCATAATTGATTAATTACCTGATATTGTTGATTGTTTATTTCGCGACCGATTCTTTGTGATTTTCTGTTACAGTTGTAGTCAGGATACTCGCTGATCAGTGACATGTCAAACGCTACTGCAACCCAAACACGGGAATTTAAATAACTACCCGAGTGATCTGATGATTTTAGGTCATACGCTCCCGTTTTATTCTATGAATCTCAGTATACACTTTGTCTCTATCGGTATAACTTATGCCATTTGGTCTGATGCTTAACAATATTTTCTATAGATAATAATAGTCACTACTAACGAATCCATTGGATCAGAATATAGACCAAGCTCAAACCTCACGGTTATTCATTTACCCTAAAATCTATGCGCAAGACATCAATGCCTTTATCGCGCTTGACTATTCGCACATGGGATTCTGGAAACAAAAAATGAGTCCGATTTTCATCATGCTCGAGAAGAAAGCCCTATATTGATCGTATAAATAGATATCATCTCAAGTATTTTGGTCGGCTCAGCCTATTGTTTATGCCGCTATTTATGTGGTGGCATGATCGAGTGATTAAAAAAAATCAACTGCGATTGGTTATTTTTGAGGCGATAAAATAACAAACTAGCAATGTCTATGCGTCTTGACGCAATTTATAATCTGATGGTGACTCGCCGAAGTATTTAGAAAAACTGCGAGAAAAATGTCCGACGCATTTAAATCCGACTGAATAAGCAACCTCTGTCACGCTTGACTGTCTAGACGAAAATAACTTTGCTGCTTCATCGAGTCGAATAGTTCGAATCGCATCTGCAGGCGGTTTTCCAGTTATTTTTTTTATTTTTCGATAGAGCGTGGTGCGATCCATTGACATCGCTTCAGCAAGCTCATTAACTGTAAGGCTTTCGTAGCCATCGCTAAATACGACTTTCCTAATATCGGATAAAAATTTATCATTCTCGGAGAAAGATTGATAATCTTGTTTTGATGCACTCGCCGAAACCTCTTCGGAAAATCGTTTACGCAGCAGTTTTCTAGATTCAATTAAACGATTGACGCGTGCGAATAGCTCAGGCATTGAAAAAGGCTTCGCTAAATAATCATCGGCACCGAGGTTAATTCCCTCAACAATATTTTCGCCAGTCCCTTTTGAAGTTAACATTACAAAAGGAATAAAGTCAGTTTGGTAATTCGATTTAATTGCATCACATAATTCGTAACCGTTCATCAGCGGCATCATTATGTCAGAGATGACTACATCTGGAAGATGTTCCTGAGCCATTTTCAATCCCTGTTGACCGTTTTCTGCCTGAACCACATGGTAAGATTCGCTTAACCGATTCACTAAAAACCCTCTCAATTCGTCGTTATCTTCAACCACCAAAATAACAGGACAATCGTCAGAACCAGTATCTAGCTTGTCTACATCGAGCCTTGTTGTTTGCGAGTTTAGTTCTGGTAGCGCTTTGAAAAAACCGTCACTCTTAACTGATGATGGATAAAGTTCAGACACTCTATTGGTCGAAATAATGGGAAGCACCACCTTAAAGCTAGTACCTAAATTTATCTGACTATCAACACTAACTTCACCGCCATGCAATTCAACATATTCGCGCAGCATAGCTAAACCAATTCCTGTTCCTGAATAAAGTGAATCTTGTTTTGACTCTGCTTGATAATACTGATCAAAAATATGCGGTAATTCTTGTTCTTGAATTCCGCAACCTGTATCGGAAACCTCAATTTCAATTGATTCATCTTTTATGAACAATTGAAAAGTTATCTCTCCTTTTTTCGGTGTAAATTTAAAGGCATTACTCAAGAGATTGTCTACGATGCTTTTCAATCCTTTCGGATCAAGAGCCAACTCAAATGAATCTTTATTATACTTTTGAACTAGTTTAATTTGTTTTTTATTGGCGAATGATTCAAATGGTTCGACCAAAGACTTCGCCGCTCCAACTACTTCCACAGACTTAAGCGCCAATGACAATGCGCCACTTTCCATGCGACTTAGATCCAATACCTGATTGAGTAAAGCAAGCATTCCTCTTGCGCTTTTTAGAGCTAACTTAGTTCCTTTTTTAGTGGTGTCCAAATCTCCATTATAATCTTTATCTGATATTTCCTCTAATGGCGCAATGGTCAATGTAAGTGGCGTTCTTAATTCGTGGGAAACATTAGTAAAAAAGCGGGTTCGAACTTTATTGAGCCTTTTTAATTCTTTGGTTTGTTCGACGATGGTTTCTGTACGTTTATTAACTGTTTCTTCGAGTTGTTGTGCTCGCAGTGTTAATAACCTGGTCCTGCGCTTTACAACATAATGACCCAATATAAATAGGAAACATGCTATAAAAACGAGCAATGCGATAAAAAACCAGTGAGTCTGATACCAAAAAGGTAACCGAGAAAATGAGAAACTTACAACATCAGACTCCATACCAAGATTATTTTTAGACTGTAATTCAAATTGGAATGAACCGTGAGGTAAATTAGTAAAATCTGCCCTAGTTTGTTTTGACCATTTAGACCAAGAATCCATCATGCCTTTTAGTTGGTAGCGATAAATCAGGTTCTCGCCTTCACGATAATCGAGTGTACCAAAGTTAATACTCAACTCCTGACTCTCTGCCGATAAAGGTGTAGAAATTTTGTTCATTCCAAAATTAGCAGATGAAAAATAGACGGCTCCTGAGTGTAAACTAGAAACTCTGTTAACGTGGGGAGAGAATAACTTGATATCGCTCGCCGTAAAGTCTCGTTGAACTTTCACCAGACCATTGCTACCTCCGATCCAAGTTGCTCCCTCATTATCAACGTACAATGCGTTAATTCCTTCTGTTCTCACTCGGTTATAAGCAATATCATCAAACAGGTAGTTTTGGTTTTCATTGACCGATACTCTAAAAACCCGATTGCCATTAGTAGCAAGGGTTGATCTTTCATCAATTTGGTAGTGTCGATGAAAAACTCGTTTCAAATCCGCAGGCCATTTCTGCGCTCCATGGAATGGTAGAATTTCACCCTCTCGATCTGAAGTAAAATATCCACTATTATTCTCCAGAACCAATTCATTCCCAATTCGCATGATGGTGTTCGAGTCTTTATATAATTCCGGTTCAGCATATTGTTTAAAGTGATTGTTAGGCCAGGTCTTTAGGTCAGATACCCTCGCTATGGTTCTAGAATGACTTGTCAGCCAAAGATTATTGTATTGGTCGCTTACTCCTGTGACTAAATCAAGTGAAAAATTATTTAGGTAGCCCTTTGAGATCCATCGATCATCAATTTTTTCTAATTTTATTAGTCCACTTCGACCTGCACCGTAAATAACATTTGCATGTGTTTGCGATTGAATCAATTCATAAATGGTATCTGTCTCGATGATACTTTCATTAACCAGCTCTTTGTTATCGTTTTCTTTAACTAACGCAATACCGTAAGAGTGCCCCACAAACAAGCCGTCAGTGTGCTCCCAAAGTGACCAAACACTAGAATATTCTCCAATGTCCTTAAAATAGCTTTGTTCCATCAAATCGTTAGCTTTTTCCTGTACCGATAATCCTTGCGTGAGTGAGCCAACAAAAAGACGGCTTTGATATTTTGCAATACTTTGTAGTTTATCGATCCCCAGCTTCCGACCAAAAAAACTATTATCATCTATTTCTACTCGCGAAACACCCTGACTCCCATGGCTCAGCCAAATATCACCGTTTTGATCTTCAACAATATCGCTGATCCAATTCTCCCTGAGTCCATGTTTTTTAGAAAGAATTCGTGTCGTTTCTCCTTCTGAATTTAAGATCGCTAAGCCTTTCTTTTTTGAACCGAGTAAAATCCTACCGTCGTCCAAAACACGAAGAGAGCGAATATCATTTTCCTCAAACCAACTAGTTGCACCACGGTCAAATTTTATGATTTGCTTATTTGATTTGTTATACCGGTATATTCCGTTGTTAGAGGCAAATAAGATATGGTTTTCTCCAAAGGGGGCGACTGCCTTGAGATGAAATTCTGGTATTTGGTTAAATAAAGAAAATTCTTCAAGTTTATTATTTTCTTTATTATAACGGTAGACAGTACTACCAACAGTCGCCACATAAAACTCCCCACCGACAACAAATACCCGATTGAATTTGTCTCTTTTTCGCTGTACCCATTTAACTCCTACATCAGGATGATAATAGAATAAGTAATCTCGACTTAGATAGATGACGTGCTCATCGTATTCCGCGATACTTCCAATACCAGTAAAATCGGGGCGTTCTTTATCCAATGATAAAGAAATAAATTCCCACTGACCGTTTTTTTGTCCCTGATAGTATCCGAAATCATTAAACTCGCCCGCATAAACCTTTCCTTCATTTGATAATGCGATTTCCCAATAAAGCACTTCATTATTTTTTGGTGTTATAGAATCCCATTTAACACCATCATAGACAATGATTCCCACTCGATTTACCACATATATACGATTATCTGCGCCATGTTTTATGGAGAAGTTCTGGCGGTGGTAGCCAAGATTTCTTGTGTCAAAATACTGGATTTTAGGTGTGCCTAACTCCAAAGAGCTGGAAGAATCCGTTATGCTCTCTGAGGTAGTCGCTAAAATAATTGGAGAAAAGCTGAGGAAGATATATTTAAAAAAATAGGGGAGAGTTCTCCTAATCTTTTTTGTAATCCGAAGCCCTAATTGATACATCTATCATACTAATATTGCAGAGTTTAGAACGAGCTTAACACAAAATAATAACTGGGCAATAAGAATTGCTAAATCTATCAGAAACGAGCGCACTTTAAGTGGTGAGAACTCAACTATGAGCCTTCACCACTATGCTATACGATAGCGATGCTAGGAAAATACCAAACATCGCTTTTTATCAATTTTTATGAGTACTTTTTACGAATCCGTATTAGTCCGTAAGCAAGCAACAACCACAAAATTCCTAACGAACCGCTATCACTAGAATCATCATCCATGCCATCATCTGATTCTTCTTCTGCTTCATCATTATCTTCAATGGTAATCATAGCGCTCTTTATTTCACCCAATAGACCACCCACTGAGCTGGATAAAACAATCGAGAAAACTTCATTTTCCTCATCCAACTCATCATCTACAATATCAATGACAATGGTCTGACTCACTTCTCCATCGTTAAAATATACCACACCGTTGCTCGCCAAATAGTCACTGCCATTAATCGCACTACCGTCAACTATTTGATAATCAACTCCTACATCACCGTAACTACCACCTGTTCTCATCAGAGTCAGCATGATGCTCTCATCACCTTCATCAACTAAATAAGCATAACCGCTAAGTTGTACTACCCCAGTTGCTGGCACGGATTCATCTTCAGCGATTACTATGGATGCACTGGAAGGGTCACCTAACATCGCATCGCCCACTAAATTAAATAATGTCAGATTGAAACGTCTATCACCTTGATAGTTTTCATTATTAAATATAGTCAGGCTAATTGTTTTACTGGTTTCACCGTCCTCAAAAATAATCGTTGAGTTAGACGATTGATAGTCTTGATCTGCGATCGCCGTTCCATCCACAGTTGTTACATCAAGACTTACTTCGCCATAGCTACCATTGGTTCTGGTAATGGTGAGCAAAACTGTACCTGAATTTTCATTCACTGTATAAAGCTCACCACTAAATTGAATGACACCAGCTGGTGGAACCGCGTCATTTTCAAGGATATGAATAATGGAAGTCGTTTGATTACCCAGCATTGTTCCGACTGGATTAGACAGGCTCAGGTTAAAGTTTTCGTCTCCTTCATAAGTCTCATCATCAATTATACTAACTGTTACCGTTTTGACTATTTCAGCATCTGAAAAAGTAATAGTCTGAGCGAATAATTCATAATCTTCTCCCGCTAAGGCTGAATTATTGATGCTTGAAATGTCAACACTCACTTCTCCAAACTGACCATTCGCTCTTATAATATTAATCGCGACCGAGATACCATCTTCATCGATTGAATAAGTGGCGTTTTCAATTTCTAGCACACCTGCTGGTGGTGTTGGCTCATCATCTAAAATAGTTACAGCGACCAGATCCCTTCCTAGAGTTCCATCACCAATTAAGTTTGATAAATGAATCGAGAAAGACTCTTCAACTTCATAGACATCATCATTGACCAAGCTAATAATAACCGCTTTGGTCACCTCTCCATCAGCAAAAATCAGTTGTCCGCTTACCGCCGTGTAATCAGAACTTGCAATTGCAGAGCCATCGACTGAATTATAACTCACTCTTAATTCGCCAAAGTCACCGCCCGATCGAATAACATTAACGGTTAATTCCCCATCGTTCTCATTCAATATTTCGGTATTAAATTCAAATGAAATTTCACCTGCTGGTGGAACCGCTTCATTCTCTTGAATAACGATTGTCGCAGAAGAGTTTGCTCCAATCATTCCATCGCCAACCAAGTTACTTAATTCGATATTAAAACTCTCATCGCCCTCATAAACCACATCATCCAAGATATTGATGATGATTGTTTGACTGGTTTGTCCATCAATAAAAGTTAAAGTTCCTGTATGAAATTCGTAATCATTACTCGCCGTTGCACTGCCATCTTGCAAGGCATAGTCAACCGATAGTTCTCCGTAATCACCATTTATTCTATTGACTGTTACCATTACTGAGTTTGAATTCTCCAAAACTAGATAATCTGTCGAATCGAAATTTAACTCTCCCGCTGGCGGATACGGTGTTGGATCAGCATTATCACCAATGCCATCACCATCACTATCTTGAGATTCTGTTTCATCAAACGGGAACTCATCGTCAACATCTAATACCCCATCATTATCATCATCTTCATCGTTCAAGTTTGAAATAAAATCTCCATCATTATCTTCAGGAATACTAGTCGAATCCAATGGGTCAGTCCCGTTATCAACTTCATCTTGATCAGAATAACCATCATTATCATCATCAGGATCTTCGTTGTCACCGATCCCATCTCCATCATTATCGCTGTCACGAATATTAAAGTTTTGAGTAACCGCAATCGCAGGATTAAAATTGTTATCTCCCTGTTGGCTCGCTGTAATCGTACAAACTCCAATTTCCAGAAGTACCACTTGATTATTATTCACACTGCAAACCGTACTTGTTTCTGAATTAAATAACACTGTCAATTCAGATGACGACGTGGCAAGCAAATCAATTGCAAGATCACCAATTGTTGCTTCGGGAATTGGAGTAAAGCTAATTGTCTGCTCCGCTTTTGCCACATTAAATGATTGAATCACCTCCACTGCAGGGTTGTAATTTTGATCGCCCGTTTGCGACGCGGTAATTGAACAACTCCCGGTTGAAAGAATGCTGACCGAGTTACCCGTTACCGAACAAACATCCACCGTCGTCGAAACGAATGAGACCGTTAGCTCGGATGACGCGGCAGCATCTAAATTGAAATTAGCATCGCCATAAACTTTATCCCGCAGCGCCAAAAATCCAATGGTCTGCTCCGCTTTTGCCACATTAAATGATTGAATCACGTCCACTGCAGAGTTGTAATTTTGATCGCCCGTTTGCGACGCGGTAATTGAACAACTCCCGGCTGAAAGAATGCTGACAGCATTTCCAGTTACCGAACAAACATCCACCGTCGTTGAAACGAATGAGACCGTTAGTTCGGATGTCGCGACAGCATCTAAATTAAAATTAGCATCACCATAAATTTTATCCACCAGTGCCGTAAAATCAATGGTCTGCTCCGCTTTAGCCACATTAAATGATTGAATCACATCCACCGCAGGGTTGTAGTATTGATCGCCCGTTTGCGACGCGATAATTGAACAACTCCCGGCTGAAAGAATACTGACAGCATTTCCAGTTACCGAACAAACATTCACCGTCGTCGAAACGAATAAGACCGTTAGTTCGGATGTCGCGACAGCATCTAAATTGAAACTAGCATCGCCATAAACTTTATCCGCTAGCCCCACAAAATTAATTACCTGCTCCGCTTTAGCCACGTTAAATGATCGAACAACTTCTACCGCTGGATTGTAAGTACCATCGCCTGTTTGCGATGCAGTAATCGAACAAGTTCCCGGTGCATTCAGATTAACGGACACGCCGTTGACTCGGCAAACATTTGGACTTGTGGAAGTAAATGACACCGCTAAATTTGAAGTCGCTATGGCACTTAAATCAAAAGCCGCATCACCATAAGCCCTATCAACTAGGTTGGCAAAACTAATTGTCTGATCAACTTTGGTAATGTTGAAACTTTGTACAACACTCATTGCTGGGCTGTAATTATTATCTCCCGATTGAGATGCTTGAATTTGACAATTTCCTACTGCTAAAAAAACCACATCACTTTCTCTTATCTCGCATGTAGGCGGCGTAAGCGAAATAAAATCTACCATTAATCCAGACGATGCTGTAGCTGGTATTACAAAACGCTCTTCTAAAATTGTTCGATCATTGAGCACCATAAAATCAATGGTTTGATCCGCCAGTGCAACGGCAAAACTTTGCACAACATCTACTGCCGGAAAATAGTTTGCATCACCCGCTTGTGAAGCAACAATCGAACAAGTTCCAGTAGAAATAATTGAAACCAATGAATTACTACTAGTACAAACTGCAGGAGTAGATGAGTCAAAACTAACCGATAATCCTGAAGATGCGCTGGCAGCAATTCCAAAATCAGTATCTCCATAGACCTTATCAACCAGAGCAGCAAAATTAATTGATTGCTCGACTCTTGTATCAAACTGCATATCAATTAATACCCGAACCAATAAGTTACCGCCATCTGATTCCACTTTTATAAGCGCATAAGTTTGACGAGGTAGAGAATTAGTAGCGTCCAATTGAATCCGTACGTTTAACGAATTTGGATCGTCAATAATAAGATTGCCTTCTTCAATTGTTGACGCCGCCGGAATAATGACCATTGCATCACTACCACCATAAACTAACCAGCTAGATAGATCGATCGCAATCTCATTATTCAATTCCACAGGATCAGTTAACACAATCACCGACTGTTGAAGCTGAAGAGGTGACGTGATCAAGGGTGAAGTGGCTTGTAGTATTTCTTGATCCGTTGAAACACCATCAGCATCTGGGTCTTCATAGATATCTAAAGGATCAATCGGGTCAAGTTGGTAGGCTAACTCTTGCGCAATTGTTACTCCATCATCATCTAAATCACGTTCAAGATCCGACAAATCGCCCTGAACAGATAATGGATTTAATTTCCATAAAACTTCATCGCCATCTTTTATACCATCTCCATCAGTATCCGCAACATAGGGATTTGTCCCATTTACTTCTTCTTGAAGAGCGGTTAATCCATCATTATCATCGTCTCTTTCTGCTTCCCCTAATGAACCATTATTTGGTATAAATGGCAGATCATTTGCACCTGCCTGGGTTGTCCAATACCACTCAAAATAGTCGCTCAAGCCGTCAAGATCTGAATCTGGGCTGTCAGATAAAGTATTAGTTACCGCAGGAATATTATCGGGCGCGTAACCAATTTCAAAAGCGTTGGCTAAACCATCGCCGTCATCATCATTATCTGCAACAGGCCACTGAGGCGGCAAATTTAGACTGTCGCGACATGAAGCAAAAATAGAATCGCCTGAAATATTAACCACATTCGAAAAAATATCAGTGCTCACATTTGGAACGACATATTCAGCATCTTTAGTGATGCTAGCAGCCAAATCACTTAAACCTGTACCGATAAAATCTAGTGACACTTTTGCAGAGTCTAAACTTTCTCCAAAAGGACCTAATATAACCTCATCAACAACATCAGTTAGTACAGAAAAAATTGGGTCTAGTACTGGTGAAAAGAGTCCATCCACAAATGCTATAACGTCTTTAACTCCTGGTAAATTAAGAAAAAAATCAGAAAGCCCAGTAACAAAATCAATGATGTCCCAAATAGTTAAGCCGTCATAAATTTCTCCACCAGAAAAAAGCAATTGCATGGGAGTAATTGCTGAAGCGAAAGGCCCCATAAACTCCACCACATCACTACTCGTTTGGCGAACAACTTCAATGTCACCATTTGAATATATATCCGATAAATCCTGCAAGTCTTGTCGACGGTTAATGACGGAATTAAGGACCTCTTTATCAGTACCAATTTTCCCGATAATCCCATTAATATTGTTTACAATTTGCAGCGATTCTGCTTCCAATGCCGATCTCACCTGGTCTGAATTAGTCCCATAAAGTGCGCACCGTTGAATAGTTTGAATATAAGAACGCCCAGCATTTAAAATTGATACCTGGCTGTTTACCTCCGATAATGCACTAGATGTCGCTTTAATTGTTCCTCGTGAAAAATGATTCAGTACATTTATATTTTGCTGTATCGCATGAGTAGAAAGGTTTAACCCTTTGAAAACATTCTGAACCGGTTTGATTGTACTAACAAAATTATCAACTCGTGGTTTTAACGCGGGGATAACACCTAATCGTTTTATTAAGAAAACCGAACTATCTATTGGTCTGGTTATTACTCTAAAATTTTTCTGAATTTCAATTAAACCTTGTGACTGACCGATAGTCTCTGATGCGACACTCAACAAACTGCTTAAACTTTCTCTGGCGCTTTCAATACCATCACTTGGATCAACTTTCTCGTAGTGAGCAATTAACGAATCAATTTGATTTAGCAAGTTCTGAGTATTGGGAACTAAGTTACTCGCTTGATTATCCGTCAGCGGCATATCACTCGACGGTGCGCTTGCAATGAGCGGCGTTTCGGCGGTCACTTCAGCTAAACGAAGCCTCAACTCGCCAAGAGTTTTTGCCGCACGCACATGAATAAATCGACCAGTTTGTGCGGTATTAAACTTAATTTTAGATGAGTCATTTGGATCAACGACAAAGTCTGCAATTTGATAAACTTGACCAGCTACTTCAGTTCCGTCAAAACCAAAAGGCAAGGGCCAATCAGAAACAAACAGTTCTAATTGTTCTACCGTGGCTAAATCATGATCAGTATCTAACGCCACATTTTTTAGAACATAAATCGCCCCCATATCTAACTCCCACCAAGGTGTTTTTTCTACGGCAGTCACGCTTGATGTAGCAGGATTATTATCAATGGCAAGGCTCGGGTAAGTACCTAAATCTAGCGAAGAAGCTCTCGCATAACCATAAGCACTATTACCAGAAAGAGCTGAGATCATTGGAAATTCAGGGTTTTCGTGTGATTGCACACCTGAATAATAAGAAGCAGGTAGTTCCCCGGAAAAATAGGCACAATCTGGATAAACATCTCCAAAATTAGCACCCGCTAGATTAGCGCCTCGGAAGTCAGCACCGCGAATTTGCGCACCACGAAAATCAGCTCCCGCTAAATTAGCGCCTCGAAAATTCGCGCCATTGGCTTGTGCGTTGCTGAAGTCAGCACCAACTAATTCTGTCTGCTCAAAGTTTGTATTTTGAAAACTGCCATAGCTGAATTCTGCTTCATTTCGGATCTCTCGGCTGAGGTCACCGTTATCCCATACCCCTGAAACAATTGCGGCTAATTTGTCAAAATTAGGATCGATATTTGCCTCATTAAACATCATCCCTTCACATTCCGGACGATTTGATTCAAAAAGCGGCAATACGAAATTAGCTGGTTCTGGGGTGCTTACTCCAGCAAGAGGTGTCGAATTTCCAAACATCTCTATCTTTTTAAAACTTAAATTTTTATTTGTTCCATCTGCGGGACGTTGGATGTGTATATAGCGCAGTGAATGATTCAATGGGATTTCATAATATGGTTTTGCCGTTGCATTTAATTGGTAACGAACCGTACTGTCAAAATCAACTTGCAATAAAGGCGAGTTACCTATCGGCCATTCTGAGATGATTACGAAAGCGTCGTCAAGTTCGTTAGGGCGCTCAGGATTTTTATGGATGCGGATGGAATCTAAGCGATAATATCTTCCCATATCCCATTCCCAGTGAAGCGAGTCAGTGGATGATGCCGAGCGATATGCAGGCAAAGTATCATTGCCAGAAATAGGGTAATCATGCTGGTCGATTACAGCAAAAGAGTCATAGGGTTGAGTTAATGCTTCTTTTAAGAATATAGCAGGCGCAATATCAATCGATGTATTGTTTAACTCGGCGACTATTGATTGGCTATCTCTTGGAATGTCTCTGACACATGGATGATCCCAAAAGCTGCTAAGATCCCAATGCCAGTTAGTTGAACCAGGAACTCCTAAGCGATAATTCTGCTCACCTCCAGGCACCCCAGGAATACCGTATCGAATCAAGTCCGAATTTAAAAATCGACTGCCTTCATAACAATACCAACCGGGATCATAATTATCACTATCATCGGTATCAAAAAATGTATTACTAAAGTTAACATTGTAGAAACGGGCGTAAGTCCAATGTTTTTCTACAGTTGCACTAGTAAAATCGGCGTTGATAAACTTAACAAAGCCGTTTGTTGAAACACCACCGCCATTATTTTGATTATATTGCCCTCTAAAATCCACATTTTTGAAAGATGAATCAATAAAGGTCACATTACTTAAGTTGGCACTATAGAAGGTCGAACCATCGAAATATTTATCACGATAAGTTCCTGCAGGAAAAGTCTTATCATTAAAATCGCAGTTTCTAAAATCAGTAATATTGACATTAGCAAGGTTATTTAAATTGCAACCCGAAGCAAATAGCTGATCATAACTATCATTATAGAAGTCTTCGTCCCTATCGGCTCCCGGTCTAACCACCGAGCCTCCCATAGGTAAAGGAACAGCCATACCATCAGTTTGATACTGTAAATCTAAAATTGCAGAACCCGTTTTTTCAAAATAATCGAGGCGAATAGCATGCCAACCACTCGATAAATTCAACTTGGTACTAAGAGTTCGTGCGCCATGCAAACCATCGTTAAAAATAACCACTTCACCATCAACGTACAATCGACTTCCATCATCTGAATTAAGAAAAAACATGACTTCACCGCCTGGAGCCAAAAAATCGAAGCTATAGCGTATTGCAAAATAATCAGTGGCACTGGTAACCGCCGGACTTACAGAAAGTCCCCGCCCTGCTGTACCGGGGTTGCTTGCGTCCATATCAACATCATCTAAGCTTTTCACATCTCCGATATTATTAAATACCTGATAAAACATATCGCCCGCCGAAGCTTGACCAATATGAGCCCCCAAAGAAATAAACCATAGCAGAACCATTCGATTAAACATAAACACCCCAAAATAAAACATCAAATTCTAGTAATAAACAGAGGGCTAGGATATATATATGGCGCTAGCAGTGCTTGTTTGTATGTTGCAACCTGTTGTCTCTATGTTGCAACTGATGGAAAAGTTAGAAAAATACTTATTCTGACTAAATATCTCGCAGTTCGACAATTTTCCGTACTTGAGCTACGGAAAATTTCAATTTGGTTATATTGGTAGAACCAACCTTTATTAGTCGATCAGCAATGACTTCTTTAAACTGACTCATTCTTGTAAAATTTACCTTGAATGAGACCTTGCCCAATGGACATAGACTTACTCATTGAATATTTTGGCAGTGACAAACTTTCCGCCTTATTTGGGCTATTTGTCGGTTTGTTATTTGGAATATTTGCATATAAGAGCAACTTTTGCTTGCGTTCAGCAGCCATCGAGTTTTGGCGAGGACGTATTGGGAATAACTTTGTCATTTGGTTGTTAGCATTTGCGATGGCTATTTTTGGTACACAAATTTTAGTTTTGTCAGAGTGGCTAGATACAGACAATATTCGTTCTCTAAATTCTGCAGGTTCAATGTCTGGCGCAATCATCGGGGGATTGCTGTTTGGTTCTGGGATGATTTTAGCCAGAGGTTGCGCGAGCCGACTGTTAGTGCTCTCCGCTACCGGCAACTTGAGAGCCTTAGTTGCAGGAGTTTTTATTGCTCTAGTCGCACTTATGACCTTAAACGGCGTCTTAGCCCCGATGAGTAATGACCTAGCAAGTCTTTGGACAGTTAACGAGTACAATCGAGGGTTAGCTAGCTGGTTGCCAAATATCAGCGGAGTAATCATTGGACTGGGACTATTATCAATGGCTATTTGGCAAGGGTGGCGTCAAAAAATCAATTGGCGATTAGCTAGTTTTGGAATACTCACTGGACTTTCCATTGCCTTGGCCTGGTTTTTAAACGGCTGGCACGCCGAAAACGCCTTCGATAACGTCACCGTCAAGAGTATCAGTTTAACCAGCGCCTACATTAAAAGCCTGAACGGGCTAACCGAAACCTCAACATTTGGATTTAGTTTTGATATTGGTATTGTTCCAGGTATATTCTTGGGCTCTTTGGCATCCGCGTTATTCAGTCGCGAATTTAAATGGCAGCACTTTACCAACGAAAGCAATGTTGGTCGTTATTTACTTGGCGCAGGCATGATGGGATTTGGCGGCGTATTAGCCCTCGGCTGCTCAGTCGGAGCTGGACTCTCAAACGGCGGTATCTTGCTGATCACCGCACTCACTTCATTATTATGTATGTGGATTTCCGCTGGAGCGACTGACTGGTTGGTCGATCGACCAAAATATAGTGAATTATCTTCTCTCAAACCACAAAGTTCTTATTCATAAAGCCCTTTGTAACAATATCTAGGTCGCTATTACTAATAAATGGCAATTAAACCCCATTCTGGCTAATAACCAACAAGAGTTGGTAACAAAAACGTGTTGTAGATCACATTTTTATTTCAGATCAGGCATTTGACACTTTTCATCAAGCTTTTGAAACTTTTCGTCAAACATTGAATTGCTTGCTCCGTTATATTTAATGCATCGGCGAGCAATCCTAACCAGCTGATTTAAAATAGATTATTGTCTATTAATTTTAATAATCAGTTTGGTCGCTAAAATTGGAGAAATGATGGCAACTAATTTACCTGTGAATATTTCTGTCAATAATGACAAGATCGTAATTGAAGGCAAAACCTATAAGCGAAAGTCCGTGACTGACGTTGATGATGCGGTACACAAAAGTGGACAAGCAGCAAGAAAGCTGATTAATGCTGCTTCATCACTGCATAAAGGTTTTTTTAGGAATGGTAGCGGCTGGTATACAGGAAAATTCGTTGAGGTGTACGGTATGAGTTTTGATGGTCGATCAAAACTCGTTTGTAACGCACTGTATGACTCAGCTGAGAGAAATGTCGTAGGCTATATAAGACTTAAAAGCGACAAAGAACGCTCCGATAGCAATATGAGAACCATAGGTGAGTCTTTTTACTATTTGAAAGATCAAAATACCAAGCGAGCTATTAGAGATTTTTGATATATACGAACGTTAGTTTAAAAATTCTACACGCTGTAACTCAAGTTAATGTTATGGGGATACTTTAACCAAAATTACAACGTGTAGCCTTTTGATTTAAATTCAGCATTTGAAACCTACACATTTCTTTTGCTGAATTTATCCAACAGCCAGTTGATTTAACCAAAAGAGAGCTAGATGTTAATTTACATGACACAAAGCTCATGATTATGATAACAGATTATGCCGAATTCACAATATTTAGGGATAGGCTTAGTAGCAAAAATTGTAAGAATTCTCTTCTGACATTAAGGCTGTCTCAAAGGCAACTATCCATTGGAAATATTGATTTCCGATGTGAGCAAAGAATTCTACACGTTGCAATGCAAGTTAATTTTATGGGGATAACTTAACATATTGTTGCAACGTGTAGCTTTTTTAAGACTTCTCGTATTTGTTGTACGCAGTGCAGTTCATAACGTTTTTATCTAATTATGAAGACCTCTTACCCGTTCTGATGATTAAAACTATCTCAATGCGCCACTAAAATTTCAATGAGCATAGGCAATCACTCAAGCGACTTCTAAAAACAACGCGAGGCGTTGTGAGAGAGTCATAAATAAACCAGATTACTTTGTAGAATTTTCTATTTAAGCAATAAGGGTTGTACTAAACAAGTCCTTATCTTTTTTGTGATAATAATCAATATCATAGAGCATCTCTAACAAAAGCTTATGCCGAAAACTGCTGTTTAATAAAGGTTTTAAAACGCTTATGTTTTTTAGAGCTTAGAGCACCTTTCTTGAAGACTAGGTAGAGTTCTTTGGAAGGTAAAACCTGTGTCGGAAAAACGTCAACAAATACGTTGTTTTTCAATTCATCTTTAACACTTATATCAAGCATTAATCCGATAAATTGACCTGAAAGTACCGACTGATAGACAACCTCAATATCATTGGTAGTGTGATGTGTACCCTGGTTAAGACTGATTTTTTCTCGCTTAAAAAACTTCCTCATCACATCCGAAAAGTTATACGGCGATAATAACATGAGATGGTGGTTGACTAGTTCATCGAATGATTTCAATATGCCATGTTGTCCTAAATATTGAGGGGTTGCACAAAAAATCAACCTTACCTTGCCTAGCGGAATGGCTACTAAGCGAGTACTGTCATTCACTTTACCGAGCCGAAAAGCAAAGTCATTATCAGAGTTATACAGGTCTTTTATTTCGTCAGACAGTTCAATATTATATCGAATGGCAGTATTTTGTTTTGAGAAGTTTGTTATGGCTTCAAATATCGAAGAGCGCACTAATGATTTAGACATAGTGAATGATAATTTACCAGAAATGCTCTGTTCGCTAGCTAGCAAGTCGTCTTCAGCATCTGCAACTTTTGCCAAAATTTCTTTACATTGTTGATAGAATTTCATACCGGCATCAGTAATTTTTATTCTTCGATTCGAACGATCGACCAATTGGACATTAACGCGTTCTTCAAGTGCTGTCAGTTGTTTGCTCACTGCAGAAGGCGAGTGGTTTAACAACCTACCTGCAGAACTGATACCATTTGTGTCTACGACCGCCGTAAATACTCGGTATTGTGAAAACTTCGTCATAGATTGTTTCCATTTAGTTAAGATGATTTTACCTAAATCGCACTTTTAGTTAAAAAATATTGACGCTATAGTACATGAAATCTAAAAATAGCGGAGATGAAATGATTTTATTAGCGGAAAATATCTCAGTATTGAGTGTAAATGTGAATCGTGTTTTTGAATTTGTAACAAATATGGAGAACTATAAAAAGTGGTTCCCTGGCGTATTGGAAATCCGCTCAGGGAATAACCTGCCTCATGGAAAAATAGGAAAGACTTACATTGAAACATTAAAGTTTCCAGAAGGTATTAGAGAACTAACTATTGAGGTAAAAAAATCGGTAAAAAATGAGATTTTTAAGACAGAAGGCGATCTCCAGCCGCTGCTACCTTCAATGAAGATGCTATTTACCGATCTAGGTGATGATAAATGCCAGTTTCAACTGAGTTATTTTTGTCGAAATCCTGATTTGAAGGAGAATGATGAATTTGTGAATGCAATAAAACAAGATCTTAATGAGCGGATTGGCTCTGCTATAAAAAACCTAAAATCAATAACGGTAATCTAAGGAGTAGACTTAATATTATGTCAAACTTTCTAAGATGATTTTATAGCCCTACCGATTCTAATACCTTTTGACTCCATAAATCGGGCTTTTCTAACATGGGAAAGTGTCCGATATCGATTAACCAATATAGTCGTGAGTTTTTAGTTTCTCTATGAATTACATTCGCCATTTCGGAAACGGCTATCGGATCTTGGTCTGACCAAATTATTTCGATAGGCAATTCAGTTTGTTGTAATGCCCCTATCCATCGATGCCATAACACTTTGCGCTCAAAAGTATAACGACTCACGATTGGTAATACTTTTTTCCCCTGGTTATAATTCATCATGTACCAGATGGATTCGATTTCTTGCTCGGAAATTTGTGTTTGATCGACATATATAGCTCCCATGTTTTTTTTGAGCGTTCTTTTACTTGATAACTTAGCAATATATTTACCGAGTAGTTTATTTCGCAGCAATCGTTGAATTAAACGTAAGTTAGCCATTTCAATATGCATGCTCCCATTACATAAAATAATCTGTTCGATTGTCATCGGACAATAATTTTGATTGTCACGCGCCAATATTTCGGTCAATAAACTAGTCCCATAATCGTGAGCAAGTATTGTGGTTTTGTTTATTCCCAACTTCTGCCATAAACTCAGTGCTATGTCAGTTTGATCTATAAGGGAGTATGAATAATTCATCGGCTTATCAGAAAAGCCGAAACCTAAATGATCATGAATAATGACTCGATACTGCTCACTAAGAGAATCAATCACTTTCCAATAATCAAATGACGAGGTTGGGAATCCGTGCAAGATACATAAATTTGGTTTCGTGTGTAAATTTGAGCTTTGGTCGAAGCCTAAACTATCCACCAAGAATATTTTATGGTCGTTAATCGTTTGGTAATTGCCTTTTTCTAACCATTGCTGCGCGTCCATATAATGCCTTGCTTCAGATTAAGCTCTGCTTAATTTTATTCTCCAATTTTTAAACAATCAACTATCCAGCGATGAATATCCTGAATTTGTTGCGGACAGACAGAATGCTCCATCGGATAGGTTGTTAATTCGACCTGATAATCATGTTTTTGCAAAAAACTAGCACTAACTTCACTTAATGAAACCGGAACTACGGGATCAAACTGCCCGTGCTGGATCTCAATTGGGAGCGTTTTATTTTCTGCTGAAAAGACAATGCTATCTTTGGTTGCAAAATAGGTAGACATTAATAATAACCCTGCGAGTTTATGCGAATAGCTCAAAGCGGATTCAATCGCGACAGCGCCACCTTGTGAAAAACCTGCGATAATTATTCGCTCACTTGCAATTCCTCTACTTATTTCATTTTCAACAAAGTCAATGATTGCATTCGCAGATTTTTTAAGTTGCACTTGGTCAACCTCTCGCTCAATGCTCATTTCTAATATGTCGTACCACGCAGGCATAACCATACCTGCATTGACTGTCACCGGAATGGAAGGGGCGTGAGGAAAAATAAAACGGATAGCCGCTGTTTTGGATAGCCCTAGCTCTGCAACAATCGGTTCAAAGTCATGACCATCAGCTCCTATACCATGTAGCCAAATAACAGCAGCATCTGGATTGGGATTAGTTTCTAATTCAATATGCGGTAATAAATTTTTCATTTGTTATACCAGTAATTTCTCGGTTTTGATAAAGTCGGCTAATTTAGGTCTAGTGCGTATTGAGACAGCAATTTTAAAGGAACTATATCCAACGCTTTTTTATGTGTTCTCTGCAGGAAAACTCTTGGAGCCATTTCGCTTTCATAAGCTTCAAGCCAACGTGCCGCACACAAACACCAACGATCGCCCGGTTTTAAACCAACAAATCCAAACTCAGGTATAGGAGTTGAAAGATCATTGCCTTTGAATCGAGAGTATTCCAGAAATTTTTGACTAGCTTCGATACAAACCGTGTGACTACCGACGTCTTGTTCACTAGTATTACAACAACCATCTCTAAAAAATCCAGTTATTGGATCAGTACTACAGGGGATTAATGTTTCATCAAAAACATTAACAGAAGGTGCTTGTTTTAGTTCATCCATATTTTTCTCTAGAAAGTTCAATTAAGCGATTTAATCCAGTTTAAACGAAATTATCCTAAAACATCAGCTACAAGTTAGGTAAGAGCTCGCTCCTTCTTAGCCGGATTACCAGCGTATAGCCAGCCTTCATCTAGCGATTTAGTCACCACGCTTCCAGCCCCAATAACAACATCATCACCAACAGTAACACCTGGCAAAATTATCGCCCCAGCACCTATCCAAACATTATTTCCTATAGAAACATCTTTGATGAGATTCGTTTTTTTCAAACGCTCTAGAGGAGATAAAGGGTGGTTAACGGTTAATATTTGAACATTGGGAGCGATCAATACGTCGTCGCCGATGGTAATTCTTCCACCATCTAGCAAAGTACAATTAAAATTTATAAAAACTCTATTTCCAATGCTGATCTTATCGCCGTAGTCGCAATTGAATCCATGTTCAATAAAGACTTCCTCACCGCAAGAATAAAAAGCTTGTTTTAATTTTTTAAGATGTCCTTTGCTAGGCGCTCGATTATACTGCCGACACAACTCGTGCATCCGATTTCTTAGTTCTCGGTTTTTAGATGAATGGCTATCTAAAACTTTCTGCAAAGGAATGTCGATAAATCCGTTTAAAAAAGCGGCAGGTTAATAAAAGCAAAAACCGTCATCGCCATTAAACAAAGCGTACCAAGAATAAATATTATAAAACGTGCCGGTACAAAATTAGAACCTATATGGACATAAGCATGTGCCAACCGACTAATGGCGTAAATCCAGGCAAGTATAAGGACTGGTGCAGTAACCGTGTTGGTCACATGAAATAAAATGCAGAGAACATAAAATAGAACCGGTGTTTGAAATTGATTGGCTATATTGTTAGAAACTTTTACAACATCTTCCGGCCAAGCGCTATTGTCAAGAGCGGTTTTTTTTCGATCAACCTCTCCTGATTTTATCACTTTTATTTTCCTTACTAATAGAAATATAAGTGCCACTAAAGTGAGTAAAATTTGAATTAGTACCGGCAGTAAAATAGTTGAAAAAGTCATGATAAAACTCCTTATTGTTGAAAATAGTCAATCAGTCGGCTTATTAGTCCGCTACCACAAGTCGTTTAGGAGCTAACATATCCTGATCATCTACTTCTGCAATACCTAAGAATACACCATCGTCGCGGTAAACTCTAATGAGTTCCCCTTCGTTCAGATTGGGATAATTTATCGCCTGACCATGAGAAAAAAAACCGGCGCTATCTAAATCGATTTCTGCACTGTCTAAATGCAAAACGGCTGTATCCATTGGTAAAAGATAATCATCTAAACTCAGATTTTGCTCACGATCAGCTTCTAGCCGTTCTAATGTGATCATTTGCTCAACTGGATAATCCGCGACAAAATTTCGATGCAGTTCGGTGACGTGTGCGCCGCAACCTAAGGCTTGCCCCAAATCATCAATAATATTTCTAATATAAGTACCTTTACTGCACTCTATTTCTAATTCAACTTCATCATTTTCAAAACGAATTAAATCTAATTCATAAACCGTAACTGGGCGAGGTGGGCGCTCGATTTCAATGCCTTTTCTTGCGTATTTATACAGTGGTTGACCTTGATGTTTAAGCGCGGAAAACATCGATGGGATCTGCATAATATCGCCGCGAAATTGTTCAAGTGCTTTTTCTAATTGTTTTTGTGACACATTCACGGATTTAGTTTCAATAATTTCTCCGGTCGAATCACCACTGTCAGTGCGTTCGCCTAATTTTCCAATCACACGGTAGCCTTTGTCTGACTCTAATAAAAATTGTGAAAACTTAGTCGCTTCACCAAAACACAATGGCAACATACCTGTGGCTAGAGGATCGAGAGCACCGGTGTGTCCCGCTTTCTGTGCGTTATATAAACGTTTAACTTTTTGCAAAGCGGCGTTAGAAGAGAGACCATGAGGCTTATCCAGCAACAGTATACCGCTGATTGCTCGACCTTTTTTTCTGCGCGCCATGATTATTGTTGTTCTAGACCAGGTTCTTCATCAACCAGATCTGAATCTGTATCTACGAGATCAGTATCTTTATCTTTCGCTTTTTCAATTAACGACGACAAATCACGACCTCTCGAAATTGATTCATCAAACAGAAATTTTACATGGGGAACAGCTCGCATTCTCATGCGTTTACCAATAAGGACTCTAATATAACTAGCCGCCTCGTTTAAAACATCGATCGCCGCTTGAGTGGCTTTTACTGTTTCATCAATTCCTAAAAAAGTGACATACACAGTCGCATAATGAAGATCTCGAGATAAGTCGACAGCGCAAACCGTCACCATGCCGACTCTTGGATCTCTTACTTCTAATTGAATAATTTGTGCCAACTCTCGTTGTAACTGTTCTGCAACGCGATCGGTTCTTTTAAATTCTCTTGCCATTTTTTCTTATCTGCTCTTAAATCTAAACACTTAACAATAGAGTTAAGCAAAAAACGCAGAGCTATCAGAAAGTTTTTCTGTGTAACATCTGCGTTTTTAGTTATTGCCTTTTAGCGGGTTTAGTCAATCGTTCTCGCGACTTCCGTTATTTCAAATACTTCAATTTGATCGCCCGCTTTAACATCGTTGTAGTTTTTAACACCAATACCACATTCCATTCCATTACGAACTTCATTGGCATCATCTTTAAACCGCCGTAGCGACTCTAATTCACCTTCGTAAATCACCACATTGTCTCGTAAAACGCGAATAGGATTATTACGCTTAACCGTTCCTTCAATTACCATACAGCCAGCAATTGCGCCAAATTTTGGTGATTTGAATACATCACGAACTTCAGCAAGACCAACAATTTCTTCTCTCATTTCTGGCGATAACATACCGCTCATTGCGGCTTTCACATCGTCAATTACTTCATAAATAATACTGTAGTAACGTAAGTCAACACCTTCTTTTTCAACTGCTCTACGACCACTCGCGTCCGCTCTGACATTAAAACCAATGACAATCGCGTTGGATGCAGAGGCTAAGGTGATATCTGTTTCGGTAATACCGCCAACGGCTGCTGAAATAATGGTGACAGAGACCTCATCTGTCGATAAGTCCAGCAACGAACGCGAAATAGCTTCAGCTGAACCTTGCACATCGGCTTTAACCAACACGTTAAGATTCGATTTTTCGTCACTACCCATATTCGCAAACATATTTTCCAGCTTGGCACTTTGTTGTTTAGCCAGTTGTGCTTCACGATGTTTGGTTTGTCTAAAGGCTGCAACTTCACGCGCTTTTCTTTCGTTGGCAACAACTGAAACTTCATCTCCCGCTTCTGGAACGCCTGAAAGTCCTAATACTTCGACAGGTATCGATGGTCCGGCTGATTTGATTTTTTTACCATCTTCATCAACCAACGCTCTTATTTTTCCATAGTGGAAACCAGCGAGGACAATATCACCAACTTTGAGTTCTCCAGATTGAACAAGCATAGAAGCAACAGAGCCACGACCTTTATCAAGACGCGCCTCGATAACAATTCCTTTTGCAGGTCCCGTATCAATGGCGGTTAGCTCTAACAGTTCTGCGGTGATCGCAATGCTATCGAGCAAGGCTTCAATCCCATCTCCTGTTTTTGCTGAAACAGGTGCGAAAACCGTATCGCCACCCCACTCTTCGGAGATAACGTCATGCTGAGATAATTCGTTTCTTACTCTATCTGGATCAGCTTCTGGCTTATCCATTTTATTGACTGCAACAATCAATGGAACACCAGCTGCTTTCGCGTGTTTGATTGCTTCAATTGTTTGCGGCATAACCCCATCATCGGCAGCAACTACTAATACGACTATATCCGTTGCATTCGCACCGCGAGCTCGCATTGCAGTAAACGCAGCATGACCTGGAGTATCGAGGAAAGAGATGATTCCTTTTGGCGTTTCAACATGATAGGCACCAATATGCTGAGTAATTCCACCCGCTTCGCCGTCGGCAACTTTGGAAGCACGAATGTAATCAAGCAACGAAGTTTTACCGTGATCAACATGTCCCATTATGGTTACTACTGGCGGTCGTGATTTTGCATCACCCTGAGGTTCAGTTGATTCAAGCAACTCAATCTCTGCCGCATTTTCAGCGACCAAATTGACGTCATAACCCATTTCTTCGGCAGCAAGTTGCGCTGTTTCTTGATCAATGGTTTGATTAATGGTTGCCATGATCCCCATGCCCATTAATGTTTTGATTAGTTCACCACCTTTAATTGACATTTGCGATGCTAAGTCTGCAACCGTTGTGCTTTCACCGATATTAATATCAGATTTTGCCACTTCGCTAGTTGGTCTTTTGAAACCGTGCTTCATAGATTTTGGTGCAACCACTTTTTTACGCCCGTCTGATAATGGTGCTTCATCGATATTTCTGCGGTGTACCGGTCTTTTGAAATCAGCCAGCATATCGCCCTTGCCACCGCCATCGCTGCGACCCTTTTTCTTTTTCTTTTTCTTTTTGCGTTTATCGCCTTCTTTAGATGCTTCAGGCGACACTTCAACGGTTTTAAAGCGAGTTTGGCGCTTAGCTTTTGCTTCAACCTCTGCTTCTTTTTGCGCTTTTTCAGCATCTGCTTTAGCTTTTCGTTTGGCTTCCAAACGTGCCATGATATCAGCTTCTACTCGCCCTGAAACAATTCGATGAGCTTCATCTTTTGCTTGAGCTTCGACTTCGGCTCGTATTTTTAACTCAGCTTCTTTTTGTATTCTTTCTTCTTCAAGTTTTACAGCTTGCTCTTCTTCGGCTTTTTGCTTGGCAATGCTTTCTGCTGATGGCTCTTCAACTGCTGCGTATTCGCTTTCACGGGCTGCAGGCTCAACATTGGAATCTTTAGCGACTGTTGAATCACTTGATGAGACACTTTCTGGTGTTTCAGACTCAACTTCCCGTTTTACGAAGGTTCTTTTTTTACGAACCTCAACCGAAACACTTTTAGTTCGTCCCGATTTGCTGGACATCTTTAACGAACTTTTCTTAGTCCGACTTAAAGTTATTTTTTTAGGCTTTGCACTTGTCTCAGTATCACCATGACTTTGTTGTAAATGAGCCAGTAACGATTTTTTCTGTTCTTCAGACACGACATCATCTGCACCGCTTAAATGCACACCTGCTTCTTTCATTTGTTCAAGTAGCTTATCGACCGGCGTACCGACAACTTTGGCTAATTTTTCGACTGTCACTTCCGACATAAAAGTCCTCCAGTGCTATGACTGTTTTTATTCGAACCAAGGTGCGCGAGCGGTCATGATTAACTCACCAGCTCGTGTCTCATCTAATTCTTCAATATCAACCAGCTCATCAACTGATTGCTCGGCTAAATCTTCCATGGTAATAATTCCGCGACTGGCTAATACAAATGCCAAGTGACGTTCCATACCATCCATTTCGAGTAAATCTTTAGCAGGCTCATTTTCTTCAAGCTTTTCTTCTGATCGAATCGCTTTTGTCAATAGAGCATCTTTTGCTCGCGCTTTTAATGCTTCAACTAGATCTTCATCAAAACCTTCGATATCAAGCATTTCTGATAAAGGAACGTAGGCGACTTCTTCAACTGAGCTGAAACCTTCTTGGGCTAAAACCTCAGCCAATTCTTCGTCAACGTCGAGCTCTTTAACAAATTTTTCTACTAAACCCTGGTTTTCTTCTTTACTTTTACTTTCCGCATCTTCGGAGGTCATCACATTTAAAGACCAACCAGTTAACTGACTTGCTAGTCGAACATTTTGTCCATTGCGACCAATCGCTTGCGCAAGTTGATCTTCTTCAACGGCAATATCCATGGTGTGTTTATCTTCATCGACAACGATTGATGAAACCTCTGCGGGCGACATCGCATTAATCACAAACTGTGCAGGGTTATCATCAAATAAAACTATATCAATTCTTTCACCTGCAAGTTCACCTGAAACGGCTTGTACTCTAGAGCCACGCATTCCAACACACGCACCAACTGGATCAATTCGTTTATCATTACTTTTTACGGCAATTTTAGCTCGCGATCCTGGGTCTCTTGCTGCTCCCATTAAATCGATAGTTTCTTCCGCGATTTCTGGCACTTCAATTCTAAATAACTCGATTAACATTTCCGAGTTAGCACGGCTGACAAATAATTGTGGACCACGCACTTCAGGATTAACCGCGTATAAATAGCCACGTAGCCTGTCACCTGCACGCACCGCTTCGCGAGGCATCATTTCTTCGCGATGAATAATTGCTTCAGCGTTTCCGCCCAAGTCGATAATGATGGAATCACGATTAGCTTTTTTAACCACGCCTGTTACAAGCTCTCCCACTCGGGATTCAAAAGCATCAATAACTTTTGCTCTTTCTGCTTCGCGAACTTTTTGCACAATTACTTGTTTTGCGGTTTGTGCTGCAATTCGACCAAAAGCAATCGACTCAATTTCTTCTTCGATGTATTCACCAACTACTATTTCCGGATTCTCCATTTGAGCAGCTTCCAAACTGATTTCTGAAAGCGGGTTTTCTAAACCAAGTCCGTCATCTTCAGGCTCAACAACTGACCAGCGACGATAAGTATCATAATCACCAGTTTCGCGATCAATATCAATGCGTACATCAATATCGATCCCTTTCTTTTTCTTAGTGGCTGTAGCGATTGCTGCTTCTATTGCCTGAAAAATAATTTCTGGCTCAATATCTTTTTCGTTAGATACTGCATCTACTACCAATAATATTTCTTTATTGTTCATGGTCCAATCAACCTCAATCAAACTCTTGGATATTGCTCGCGTATTCGTTCGGAGATACCCTTGCTAAAAAGATAACAAATCAGTCAAAAACAGCGACCAGATTCGCCTTATCTATATCGTTAAAATCAACCTCAAAAGGTTGGTTATCGACTTCTATAACCAAATGCTGTGCGTCAACTTCAGTAAGCTCGCCCTTAAATTTTCGTCTTCCATCCACTCCTAAGTGACAGCGGATATTAATTTGTTGACCCACGACCTTCTCAAAATGAGGCAAGGTAAACAAAGGTCTATCTAAACCTGGCGAAGAAACTTCCAGTGTGTACTGACTGGAAATAGGATCTTCTACTTCTAATATACCACTGACCTGATGACTAACTTTTGTACAGTCGTCAACATTGATCCCTTTTTCATGGTCAATATAAATACGTAAAACAGAATGTGCGCCTTGACCAATATATTCAATCCCCAAAAACTCATACCCTAGAGCCTCTGCCGCAGGTTTTAATAATTCTGTTAGTTGATCTATTTTTGCCATCTGTATTTCTAGTCTTGTATTCTCTGGAATTTCTTTTCAAATTTCTGTCTTTTTTAATATCGTCATCGAGCAACACAGCAGCTTATTACGACATACATCTTATAATGATATACATTTATAATAATAAGACACAAAAAATGGGCACATAAGGCCCATTCCAAATACTACTGGAGATTGATTTCTGTTAAGCCATGCCTAGGGCAGGTTAAAAACGAATCAACACCTTACTGTCTTACTTCATTCAAAAATTTAAACGAAGTTACAAAAAAGCCCCATAAAGGGGCTTTTTCAATACTATTTTATACGATTATCTTATAAAAAAGCCTAAAAATTGGTAGCGGGGGCTGGTTGCCAACAGTATCTACCCTTAAAAATACTGGTTACAGCGCTTAACATCGCAGCAAAACCTCTACCACGAAGCGCGTTACTATCAGCTTTAGAGGGAGCCCACACTTCAAAGGCTGCGGATTATACCAGTACTCCCCTCCGATCCACAATAGGAGGGGGCTAAAATGGATGAAAATAGATCGAATAATACCAAAAAGTACCCTGCTCCGTTTTCTATGCGTTTCACTAAAGAAGAGCGTAAATCACTAGAGCTTGCTGCGGCAGGTCGTCCACTGGCTGCATATATAAGATGGCTGATCTTTAAAGAAGATATGCCGGAAATGCCGAAAAAACGTTCGCGAGGTGAAAGTGCAAGCCCTGATCACAAGCAACTCGCCAAACTTTTAGGCGCATTAGGAAAATCACGCATTGCCAGCAATATTAACCAGTTAGCACGCGCAGCCAATTCCGGCTCCTTGCCCGTTAATGAAGATGTCCTTAAATCCCTGTTTGAAGCTGTACACTCCATTTCGTGGATGCGAGACACGCTTATTAAAGGTATGGGAATCAAGGCTCAAAGCAATAATAAGGAAGCACCCGATGATCCTAAAAGGTAATCAACGCGGCGGTGGTCGCCAAATGGCACTCCACCTCTTAAATACAGAGCAAAATGAGCACGCTCATGTTCATGAAATCAGAGGCTTTATGTCCTCTGATGTGCTTGGCGCACTCAATGAGGCCTATGCCATATCTAAAGGTACACAGTGTAAACAGTTCATGTATTCATTAAGTCTCAACCCGCCTAAAAATGAGAACGTGCCTGTTCATGTTTTTGAAGAAACACTGGAACGTATAGAAAAGAAGCTCAAACTTGTAGAGCAGCCCCGCGTTATCGTCTTCCATGAAAAAGAAGGACGTAGACATGCGCACTGTGTCTGGTCACGCATTGATAATGACGAGATGAAGGCTATCAATATGAGCCATGATCGCAGAAAACTAAACGATATCTCAAAATCCCTCTTCCTTGAACATGACTGGGAATTACCGAAAGGCTTCATCGATAAAAACCATAAGAACCCTTTGAACTATACACGCGCTGAATGGCAACAAGCAGCACGAACAGGACAAAATCCAAAAGCGATCAAAGCCATCTTGCAGGAATGCTGGGCTGTGTCTGATAGCAAGAAAGGCTTGGAAAGCGCGTTAAAGGAAAGTGGCTATTATCTAGCCAAGGGTGACAGGCGCGGCTTTGTGGTTGTTGATATTCATGGCGAGGTCTACTCCCTCACACGCCAGATCAATAGAAAAAAGAAAGAGATCGAAAATCGTATTGGTAAAGCCGATGCCCTGCCCTCAGTGACACAAGTTAAGGATAATATTTCAGGGAAAATTTCTAAGCTCCTCAAGACCTATCTGGGTGAGCAAAGCAAAGATCACCAAAAAGCCTTAAAGCCACTACTTAAAACCAAGCAAGCTATGACACGCCAGCACCGTATTGATCGTGCCGCTCAAAAATCTTGGCAGGAACAGCGCTGGCAAAAAGAAGAGCTGAAACGAGTATCCAAAATTCGTAAAGGCTTCAAAGGACTTTGGGACAAACTTAATGGCAAATACTGGAAAACCCGCAAAGCCAATGAAAAAGAAACCACACAGGCTCATATCAGGGATCAGTCAGAACGTGAACACCTGATTAATAAGCAGCTTATCCAGCGCCAGAACCTGCAAGTGCGGATTAATCAGTTACAAGCCAAACATGAAAAAGACCGACAAAACCTTATCCGTGATTTATCGCATATGTCGAACATGAATAAGTCCAAGGATAAAGGCAGGGTTTCACCTGAGCGATCACACACAAAATCATATGAAACCCCAAACCATAAAGACCATGAAAATCCAGATAAAGGATTTGAACCAGAAATTTAGGAAAGGATAGAAAAATGACAAATATGAAATGTGAGCATTGTGGAAACTGCTATCAGTGGAAAAACGCATTTTCTAAATTTGGTTATGATGATGGCGATGGCAATGTTATAACACCAGAGGTCGCTCAAGTCTTAGAGAAATCAGGTTATGACGTAAAGTTTGGAGTGTGGCAAACTCATAACACCATAATTTATTCTATTAAAAAAGATGGCTGGGAATACATGCCAAGTAGGTTTACAGGACATGCAATCGGCTATAGTGACCCTGTTGAATATTTACCTGTAGACATTCTGAAATTACTAGAAAAAGAATTCCCAACACCAATTCTTTTTCGTTAGTGACTTTAGGATAAAAAGCGAATGCGCTTTTTAACAGCCTTTATTCACGACCTAGATTTTCTTGACATAAATTGTTGTTATCAGGTACATAATAACCAAAGGGTTGTATTCCCGTATAATAAAGAAAGCTGGGTTGTTGTCTGTTACAAAAGAGAAATACAGAAATCATATTATAAGTAAACTAAGGGAACTGGATTTAAGTGATGAACAAATCCAACCCATTGTCCCTGTTCTTATAGATCGCACAGATTTTTTAAACGGAGTGGTTTCATTTGATTCGCCGATCTTTTCTTATAAAGAAAAAGTAATACAAAGCGCCGAACTCATGGGTGTTAAGAAAGATCAGTTTGTGCGTGCGGCACTCAAACAACCATCGCTCTTCTATCAATCACCAAAAACCTTAAACAGTAATGTTGAGGGTAGCACCGAACTCATGGGCATTACAAAAGATCAGTTTGTGCGTGCAGCACTCAAGCGACCATCACTCTTCACTCAATCACCAGCAACCTTGAACAGTAATGTTGAGGGCAGCACCGAACTCATGGGCATTACGAAAGATCAGTTTGTGCCTGCGGCACTCAAGCACGCCCCGCTCTTCACTCAATCACCGGCAACCTTGAACAGTAATGTTGAGGGCAGCGCCGAACTCATGGGCATTACAAAAGATCAGTTTGTGCCTGCGGCACTCAAACACGCCCCGCTCTTCTCTCAATCACCAGCAACCTTGAACAGTAATGTTGAGGGCAGCACCGAACTCATGGGCATTACAAAAGATCAGTTTGTGTGTGCGGCACTCAAGCGACCATCACTCTTCACTCAATCACCGGCAACCTTGAACAGTAATGTTGAGGGCAGCACCGAACTCATGGGCATTACAAAAGATCAGTTTGTAAATGCGGCACTCAAGCAACCATCACTCTTCACTCAATTACCGGCAACCTTGAACAGTAATGTTGAGGGCAGCGCCGAACTCATGGGCATTAAGAAGAATCAGTTTGTAAATGCGGCACTCAAGCAACCCCAGCTCTTTTATCAATCACCGGCAACCTTGAACAGTAATGTTGAGGGCAGTACCGAACTCATGGGCATTACGAAGGATCAGTTTGTAAATGCGGCACTCAAGCGCCCCCAGCTCTTCACTCAATCACCGGCAACCTTGAACAGTAATGTTGAGGGCAGCGCCGAACTCATGGGCATTACAAAAGATCAGTTTGTACATGCGGCACTCAAGCGACCATCACTCTTCACTCAATCACCGGAAACCTTGAACAGTAATGTTGAGGGCAGCGCCGAACTCATGGGCATTACAAAAGATCAGTTTGTGCGTGCGGCACTCAAGCGCCCCCAGCTCTTCTATCAATTACCGGAGACATTAAACAGTAATGTTGAGGGCAGCACCGAACTTATGGGCATTACGAAAAATGAGCTTGTACGTGCTGCACTCAAGAACCCCGCGCTCTTCTATCAATCACCGGAAACAATATCAAGACATGCAGCTCTTATGAATAAGATGGCAGAGAAAAATTTGGTGCCTGAGTCTGTAGAGGATTATTATCTCAATAATCCTTTTTTACTTTCTTTGGCAGATAATAATTTTCACTTACGTATGGTTTTTGCACTTCATCAAAGTTTAGAAAATCATGATAATTTCTCTTTACTGAAAACAAATAGAAAAACCATTGAGCGTAACTTTGCCGAAGCTTTAGGGCATGATCCTGACGTAAAAACAGTGACAGAGCCAAGACCCCTTAATGTTGATATTAATAGCAAAGAATTGCAAAACCTTCGTATACTCATTGCTAATATTAAAAATGGTCTACTCAAAAGCTATCAATATAAGCCTGATGAAAATAGCTCTCTGGATTTATAAGATCCAACGCCTTAGTGTCGCCGTAGAAACCTTCAACTGTTTAGCCAGAAATGCATGTGTAATTTCAGGGTTGTTATTGAGTTGTTCTTTCGCCCATACAATTTGTTTATCAGATAATTTACGAGGCCGACCTAGTTTCACCCCGCGTTTTTTAGCTGCTTTCATTCCGGCCTTAGTTCGTTCAGAAATCAAATTTCGTTCAAGTTCGGCAAAAGCATTTCGAATTTGATACATACACTTCCCCATTGGTGTTGTGGTATCGAGCTGATCCGTCAGGGAACAAAACTGGATTTCACGGCGTTCAAACTCCTCTAATACATCCAAAGCATGACGCAATGATCGAAAGGCACGATCCATTTTCCAGATCACAAATGTATCACCATCATGTAAGGCCTTGAGTGCATCCTCGAACCCTGTGCGGTGCTTGATAACCGCCGATATCCCTTGGTCTTTATATATGCGATCACAGCCAGCTTCTTCCAGAGCATCAAGTTGAAGATCAAGATGCTGTTCCTCTGTCGAGACACGCGCGTAGCCTATGACCATAATTTAAGAGTCCCCCACAAATGACTGAATCATATGAATAAAAAAGATTTCTTCATATGATAGACAAAAAGGAACCTTATTGACCGTGCGTTAAATCAGGGTGAGAGCGACATCCGATCATCCGAAAGCCCCTAATTCCCTTAACACTTTCCAACACCCCACACCAAAAATACTTTATGGAAATGCTAACAAAAAGGTTCCTTTTTGAACCTTGCGTATCAACACACACTCACGCAAGAGCAAATATATTTCTAAAAGACTTTTATGCACAAAATTGATCTGCAAACGCATTTTTTCAAACAAGATTATGGACTTTAAGAGGCTTCAAATTATGAGGATACACAACATATTAAACATGATGATTAAGCGACATGTCGGTGCCGCTTTACTGGCATTAGCAACATTACTCAGTGGATGTGGTGGCGGAGGTGGCAGCGACCCTGTGCCAGAAGATGAAAACACAACAACAGACAGCTTTACAATTGGCGGTACAATTTCAGGTAATGATGCAAGTGTTACATTATCCCTGAACGGTGTAGAAGAAACTTTTGTAAGCTCACCTTTTACATTTACAGACACGTTGGAAGAAAACACAATTTATTCCGTACAGTTTGTTTCAACACCAAGTAATCAGGTTTGCACGCTAAGTAATAACAACGGGACTATTAGCACAGATATTTCAAATATAGAAGTCCTCTGCACCGCCCCAACCAATGTGCTTATCTATGATGATGCAGAAGTCATCGGCGGATTTATCACAGGTGATTTTAACGGTGATGGCCTTGTTGATCTTGCCTTTAGCATCGTAACTTCTTCCACCCATACGCAAGGGAGTAACAACAACATGACGCGCTTTGTGTTCGGGGCAGGCAATGGTGTGTTTCAGGATTATTTTGATGTCCCGACCCAGTATTTTTCTCAAGGTGGAAAACGCGGAAACGCATCTTTAGCCGCAGATTTTAATAACGACGGTTTCGATGATCTGGCAACTTACAGCGCCGCTCTGGAAATCTTCTCAGGCAATAACACCAACACGCCGCAAAGCTTTGCCAATGTCGGTATGCTTACATCATCCACATTCTACAGCCTTGATATAGATAATAATGGTTTTGAGGATGTGATCTCTTTTAATGATGCAAATACAGCCGTTAGTCTTTTTAGTGCCTACCGTAATAACGGGGATGGAACATTTACAGGCGCAGAAGGCTTTCCGAACATAGCGTCAAATCCATTAGGCTTTAACTCTGTCACCAACATACGCATTGATGACTTTGATGGTGACGGGCGTAAAGATATTCTGGCGCTTGGCGCGACCTATGACGCTATGAGTAATCTCCATGCATCACTGGCCTTGTTCATCAATAATGGCGATGGGACATTTGCGGTGCCTGCAAGCTATCAGACCTTATCGGATGATCTGATTTTGAATGAGTTTGTATCGCTATCTCAGGGCTCCAAAGAAATCACGTCCGGTGACTTTGATAGCGATGGTGATATGGATATTGCTATAACATCCAATAGCTCTTTCCTTCAAATCTTGAGCAATGATGGTAGCGGTCAATTCACAGCGGGACAGCGCGTTGTGGTCGGCACAACGCCCATTCATGTTAGAACTGCGGATTTCAATAATGATGGATTGCTTGATCTGGTTTCGGTCAATGACACATCAAGGAATATCATTATTTCCTATGGCAATGGTGATGGAACATTTGGCGATAATACGGGCAGTGCGGATAGCTGGCTTGATATCCAGATTGAGGGTGATGTTGATCTCTATGACATGGATATTGCTGATGTTGATTTGGATGGCGCTCTGGATATTCTTATTGCCGAAAACAGCAACAACGCAACAACGAATGGCAGAGGCTCAGTGCGCATCATTTCTACGGTAGATTTTTAAATAAATGAATGCCAAGAAATAAGCATCAAACATTAAAAGCCGCCATATTTTATTGGTGGATTTTCTTTTAACCAAAGGACAGCTTGTAATGAAAATAAAGCCCCTGCTTCTTATAATCATCTTACTGACCTTTGCCCTACCATTAGAGGCAAAGCCACCTAAAAGGGCGTTCACAAAAGTAGTGGAAACGGCGCTGCTTTCTGTCTATTTAGGGAGTGACTATCGCGCCCGCCGCCATCCTGATAAGCTTTCTTTTCTTCACTTTGACATTAAAGCAAAAGAATATTTAGGTGATATTATTTTCACGGTTGAACTCGTGTTACCCGATAAACTCTACCCTCAAAAACCGGCATATAAGCTAGAATATAATGGTTACTCTCTACTGGCCGAGAATTATATAACAGAGCATTCACGCAGTAAGATAAGCTTAGAGTTTCCTGCTATAAAACAAGATGATGAATTAATGTTTTCTATTGGTGTTCATAGGTTAAAATTAGGCCAAAAATTAAAATCAGAACTTCATATCGGACTGGTTTTACAAACTGATCAAGGCGAGATTATTAGAATATATAAATAAAAGCACCATCTTTTGATGGTGGCAAATTTTTACTCCAAAAAAAGGCTCCGAAGAGCCATTATTAATAGTATTCTTTAGTGGTTCCAAAAAACATGTGTTTCATCATGAGCCGTTTCAATTGTAAATATATCGCCGCTCATATCCATGTCACGCCCCATTTTTTCGTAGTCTATATAAAACTCTAAATGCTTTGGCACTTCGCTTGTATCCTCGGTTAACTCTTGCGCGAAGCCAGCTAAAGAGGAATAACAACCGTTATAATTTTCTTCTGCTGCTTTTCTTGCTTCTTCAATATCACAAAAGTAATTTAATAACGCACTACCAAAATCTGGGAACTCTTCAATAAAGCTAGCTACCTCGTGAAGTTCTTCAAACCCTGAATACTCGCTAACGCTATAACCGCCAAAACCTTCATAATCATGGATCGCCCATTCTTCCGCGCCCTCCTCTGGGCTTTCTTTTAGCATCACATTTACTTGCTCTTGAATATCATCAAGCTCTTGAGTCACATCAACCCAAACGCCATGTAATTTACCGTTATTGTAAGCCGCTAAACATGCCACATATATTCTGATTTCTTCACTCATTTTCTAATCTCCTAAATTCGCTTTTGAAGTTTTAGCGAAGCGTTTTGCCTCGCGTATGAACTTCTGGCGACTAGGCCGACTAGGAGGGGGTGAAAAAATCCAGAAAAATTGCGGAGGGTCTGCCCAATGAAATGATTAAGGCGGAAACCGTCATTATTCTTGATTTTGAGGGGGCGCAGCGCACCTCCATCTTTTCTATTAAAAAAAACATCTGGCTCTCTTAGTTTTCAAGTGAGCCAACAATCTAAGTATTCAGCCTCTCTTACTCCTTTCGTATGAGTGGCGCATTTATTTCAGACTTTTATAAAACCGATCTAAGCACTGGAACGTATCTGAACTGCAAGCGTGGGAAGAATCCTTCCTACGCTTCTCCATATATTTCGACCAAAGGCGCAGTCCATTTTATTCAGCGCACAAGCGGCCTTACAAAAGGTCGCAATAACGCGACCTCCATAACAGGAGGTAATAATGAGACTGGTAACAAGATTTGAATTGGCAGCAAAAAACGAAAGCGAGCTGCGTGGCTTATTGAGAAATGCTTTTAACGAACTTGCGAAGAGCAACCCTCATACGCATCAGCGTAGAAATGCTCTAGCATCCATTGAAAATATCCAAAGAGAAATTACCTCAAGAGCGCCATGCCCTTGAATAACTAGGGAAAGAGTACACCAATTCAAAAATTTAGTAACAACGCCTATATCTGATATTTTAAACGCCTTTTTACAAATGCAGGCTGTGATCCTTCCAGCACTTTTACAATTCTTTCGTTAATTTGGGGGTTTTCTATTGCGCCTGTTTCATAAGTAAACTTATAATTTTCTGCTTTATCCAATTTAACGTAAATGATCTGTTCCGCGTCGGCTCCAACAGCAAGATTAGGATTGTGAGTTACAAGAATAACCTGTCTATTCTTTTTCGCTTCCCTTATACATTGTGCCAACACGGCAAATATACTGTCATTATCCAAATTATCTTCTGGCTGGTCTATTACGAGTGGAATATTATCTCTGTCAAGTTGAAGGTAGAAAACAAGCAATAGAAGCCCTTTTTCTCCGGGGGATAGTTCATTCAGATTTTTTCCGCCTAAGCGGAGTTCGTATTTTGCAGAACAAAACTCCAAAGAAAAAATAAAATTATAGAATTCTTTAGTATCAATAGCCTGTTCACGTATAGAGATAGGCTCTTGTTCATAGGTGGACATCTTTTCAAGCACGGATTCAAAAAAGGCATAAATAGATTCAAAATCATTCCAATCCACTTCTCCGATTAAAGCTCTTAAACGTTTTTGAGGATCATTTGCGCCATGAAAATAACCACGCCTTGTCTTATTAATAAATTTTAAGAAGTCTTCATTAAACGATCTATCTAATAAAAACGATGCGTCAATTTCAACTGAAAAATCGTCGGTCCTAACTGAACTGAGCTTATCTTCTACACTACTTTTCAGCTCGGAATAAAACATTAATATCTGCTTTTTACTTACAAATATCTTTTCAACTATTTCTTTTCTATCCTTGTAACATTCATCAAGGCTTGGGCTTAACTCATTCTCGATATAGGCTATCTTTTCTTCCAAATATTTAATAGTTCCAAGTTTTGGTTGACCCACATCACCCAAAATATCGTTTCTTTGAGTATTCCATTTAGCTAATTTTTCCAAGTAAGCTTGATACTTACGTTGCGGGGTTCCCAATTTTTCTTTCAAGGCATTAACTTGATTACTTACAAATTCTATTGCGGCACGTAAATTTGGAAGACTTACAATAGAAGTGAAATCAGTTATCTCGTCAAAATTCAACTGATCGTCATTTTCAAGAGCCTTAATTTCTGCTTGTACTATACCAATCTGATCGTTAATGGGTGCAACATTTGTGCTGCTTGTAATAATCACTTCAATATCAAGACCAAGCTCAATACAAATAACCATTAACTCGGTTTTTTGATTTTCAACGTGTTTACCCAATAGGGTCACACTTTGTAACAGCGCAGTAAGTTTCTGTAAGCGCTCTTTTTTCTCGGTAAGAGTAACAATACAGTCTCTTTCATCAGAATCTAAATCACTTTTTCGCTCTACCAATTGTTCTATTTTTTGAGTTAGCTCTTTTTGTTCAGGCGTTTCCTCGTCGGGTTTTGTTACTTCGGCAGGTTTAGCACTATCCAATGATGTCAACTCATCACGTTTAGCCTTTAATTCCCCCTCCATTTTTTTCTTGTATATAGGGTCGCTTTGCTCCTCCAAATCGATGATTTCAATATTGAGTTCACGAAGCCGCGCTTTCAACGAGCTGGTTTCCTGTTTGCTTTGCTGTGTTTTAAACTCTTGCAGCTCCTCGAATGTTTCCTTTCCCATACGGTCAGTTTCTTCAACATGAGAAAAAACAACATCCTCAATTTCCTTGCGGAACTCTCCAATTTCGATTTCGTTTGTCAATTTCTCAAAATAGTTCTGAGGTAGATAGCGAACTGTTTCGGGATTGGTTCGATCAATACTTTCGTCCAATTTTTTGGAAACTGACAAACCACTCTGCCACACCATTTTTGCTTCAAAGTTTTCGGCATATCCGCGTTGTCTAAATTTTTTGTTATTTCCCTTGTTAGATAGAAATGAAAAGTATTCTTCTTGCCTGCTATCACCCAAAAGACCGATAACATCAACCAACGCACTTTTACCACTTCCCTTATTACCGATAATTACTACCAGCTCAGGATTTAGCTGAATGCCTACATCCTTAAACCAATGACCATTAATACCACCATACGATACGCACTGATCAATTTTTAATTCAGTCAAAAACTTCGTTGCCTGATTAGCCTTTCTCGTTTCAACCTCAGGCTCAGAACCGATATAAACTCTAGAATCCGGCTCGAAGCCAATTTGTTTTAAACCCCGAAATGTTAAATCTGCTTTGATCCATGTAGGTTCAAAACCAGAGACATTTCCCTCTAATCGTTCTAAATCTGAGAATGAGTGAGCATCACTTCCTGAAACAACGGGCTTAGGCTTCGATTCCCCACTTTCATATCTATCGGTCTTAAGAAACCAACTTCGGCTTCCAGAGTCTCCAAAAAACAAATGTGAAGATTTATCTATTTTATCTGTTATGAGCATTTTTCTGGGTGAATTGTTATCGGTGCTTCTAACGCCATCATTCTTCGCAGGAAATGCAAGAAGGTAAGATTCCGTATCTCCGAAGACTTCTTTCAAAGAACTTTTAAGATCTTCTATAGATATTGATGCAGATTGATATTGAGAATCAGATTGAAGTTCAGCACATGAAATTCTAGCCCCACTATCACTCTCACCTAAAGTCTTAAGGGTTGAAAGAAAACGATTTATCAATTCCTTGGAACAAATGCTCTTATCATTGTCAAATATTACATGTATATGAGGATTACCATTTTCGGCGCTAATCGCTTCTACTAGTCTAAATTCGATATTTGGGAAAAATACTTTATCTGAGTTCGGATATTTTGCATGATACTTTTCGATCAATTTGAAGTAACCATCCGCGCTAAAATAATCTGTTATTCCAAAAACTCGAACTGTGGAGCTTTCTATGAAATCAATGTATTTGTCCCATACATCACCGTCACATTGATAACAGTTGGATAATTTTGTTTCTGGCGTATGAACGTGTAAATCCCAACGCCGCCATTCAGAGCCTTTTTTAGAGTTTAGTCGTTCCATAGGTAGTCCCTTTTATGCCTGCACTATCTGCATAAGTTTCTCATAGCGATTTGCAACATCAAACTCCCCAATGCTCTTTTTCATAGACACTTTGATCTCCACGCCCTAAAGGTTGGGAAGAGCAACCAGTACGAATGAAAAAATCTTCCCGTCCTTCAAATGTTGTAAATACAGGCTTACTGCTCTTTGCTATCTTAATACGGCATATTTGTGAGTCATCATAATTTGGAAATGTAATTTTAATATGAGAGGTAAAACCACCACCAATATACTTTTTAATCAACTCGATTAGATGTAGCTCAAAACCATCAATGTTCTTTTTGCTCAATGTCTCTATATCATTATCCAAACCAAGTGCATTCTGATTATCATCAACACCGATAAACAGATTTCCACCCTCACTATTTAAAAATGCAGCAATCGTCTTGGCAATAACATATTCCAACTTCTTATTGACCTCGCCTGCACGAAGGTCATAGCGCAGAGTAGATTTAAACTCTACAGTATCGCTCTCGCCAGAAAGCATTAGCTCTTCAATTTCTTCATTAGCTGGTTCTGTGTGGCTTAAATCAATACGTGATTTAAGCTCGTAATAAATTAACTTGGCACGAGATTGCAGGAACGTATCATAATCATCGCTTTCAATTCCGAAACCGTCAATGCCAATGAAATGAGAATTAAGTGCCTTGTTTATATCTGGATTCTCATCAAGAAACTCACTAATATAGTTGGAAGGTGCTTTTGCCCCAATTTTTCGTTTGTTTAATTGATCGCTAACAAAAGTAATGTTAATCAGACTATTACTGTTTAATGGTGTTTTGTTTTTCAAATAAGCTTTAGGAAAAAAGTGGTGGTAGTTCTTACTGTTTGCTACTTTTAACCAAGAGTTATCAAGAATGACTTTTCCGTTATCTTGAAAGTCCTTAGGTTCTTGATATGCAAGTAGACACAATACAGCCTTACAGTAACTATTACCCGCACTGAAATTCGTATCTATCAATGCCTGTGGTGAGTCAAGATCAACCTTGATATCGCTGTAATCTGGTCGCTCATTATTCAAGATAGAATCAATACGTTTAATATCTTGCGCCAACCTAGATTCACTAGAGCTGGAATACCTGAATGACAGAGACATACGCCAGAAAAATTCTTCGAGATATTTTCTCTGTTCTGCATCAGGCTTGTCTTTTTTGAAGTAAAAGAAATAGGCGAATGGAACTAACAGTGAATCATAAGGTAAAAGCTGAGATACAGGGATACGGTATGTAGTTCTAAAATAATCAATACTATCTTTAATTGAAGAAATGCCTGAATCCCAATTGTCGATAATAACCTGCTTATCTAAGGATAAAATCGTTTTCCGTTTGCATTCTTTCGTGCGACTTAGAACTAATGAAAGCAAACTCAATATAACGGTACTTGATACACCCTCATATTTTATATCTTTAAGCTCTTTTATGAGGCCTCCCCACTTTACTTGCATGTCGAATTTTTGTGGCTCGTCATATGTTTTTGCAGACATAATCTCAAACAAGGTAAGTGTTTGACCGCCAGTATTAATACGCGTAAATACTTCGATAGCGGAATCTATATCTTCTTTTCTAAGAACAACTGTTGAAAACTCATAGGTCTTGAAAGCCGTGGAATATGAATTAATCGTTTCTAATTCATCCTCATTAAACCTATCAGAAAGCTCTCTGGCTTTGGAGTAACTAAAGTTCAAAACATCATGCAATGACAGGTATTTTTCGCCTATTGGCTCTGCCGTAATTAACTGCTCATCATTGACATCTATATCGCCATCCAAATTTACATATATATTACTGTAATCAGTGATTTTCTTTTCACCAGTCTTTTGAATTTTTGCGCCGAGGTATGCTGCATACAATGATGTAATGCGTTGTTGACCGTCTAATACATACTGAACCTTTGTTCCCTCGGGAGTGTCAGGGATATCCAGATTACCAACATTTTTAATATCGTTTATACGTTCGGAAGTTTGCCATAGAATAAATGTCCCAATGGGATATCCTTTAAGAATACTATCCAATAGACCAGCCGTTTTATCTATACTCCAAACAAACTCACGCTGAAACTTTGGTATTTTTATTATGCCTTTTTGTATTTCTGATATCAGATCAGAATATTTTTTGGAATCTGGCTTGGGCTGTTCAAAACTCATTTTTTATCCTTTTAAACGATTTACTGCTATTAAACTCACGTACTTAAATCCCTAACTTATGAAAGAATATCTTATTTCTCATTTCAGCATCTTTCAGGACTTTATCCCAACTAAGGACTTCCATATAAAGATTAATATTTTCACGCCATCGAAACCAACCAAGTCGATCTGGCATGGGCTTAAATTCTTTTTCAGTATCTAACCACTTTTCCACCTTAGGAGTTAAATCACACACAACATATCCATAAAATGGTGTGTTATCCGAAACGAGAATTTTCCTTCCCTCTGGAGTCTTGAATTTCCCCTCTCTTACTTTATTTACGTAGCGAACTATTTGTTTAACAGGGTCTTCTTTCGATGAAGGATTAACAAAGTCATCTCTCTGAGGTTTCTTAAACTCAAATATCGTTACTGGGTTACTAGCTTCATTGTCCCCTCTAAACATAACTCGCTTGTTATATGCCACTAAATCAGGCCTATCACTATTTCCTTTGCCTAAAGTATTATCGGATGAAACATAATTCGTGAAATTTAACCGTTCATCTATTATCCATAAATTATGCTCTTCAAATAAAGTAGTTTCAGAATCTCCTTTTCGAGGGAATATTATGTCGTGAACTGTTCCTTCCGAAGAGTAACTACCATTATCATCCAATTGTAAACTTCGTGCGAAGATATCAAGGACATTCTTTCTTAAAGCAATATAATGTATTAGATCATTTTTACTTGTTTTTGATATCTGGCTTACAATATTGGGAACGTTCGCTTTTAAAGTATCTACGTCTGAGCTTTCAAGCAACTTAGAAACTTCCTTCTTGATATTCACTTCTTGCTTAAATTTTTCTTTTTGTAACCGCGTCTCTATTTCCTCTGGGGAAGGATCATATGGCATAGATGTCAAATCCATATCAGCTAGGCTACTACGATGCCAAGGCGCACTCTCTTCAACATAACTATGGACACGCTCTTTTTTACGTTCTTGTCGCGCAGTTATATCTTCGCCTATAGCCTCTTTTGCTATACCAGCCGCAACCTTTTCAATGTCCGTTTGAGAAACACCATAAACAAGCTCATTGTCCTTATTAAATTCAAAGCCTCCTCGCTCTAAGGAAACATGACTATCCAGATAATCACCAAACACATAAGCTTTAACTACATAATTCCTATCTCGGTTATCCGCCCCATCAGGCGACTTGTCGTAAAACTCCTCAATAAACTCAGGTATAAAATTATGGATTGCGGTATCAGTAACCTCTCTTCGATGAGCAACCAAACTAACTTTGCTCTTTTTAGATTTTGGTGAATAGAATTTAAATAACCTCACTGAAAACCTATAGTCGCTACCATTTCCATTTAAATTAAAATCACGGGAATTTAGACATATTTCTTTAATCTGAGCAGATAGTTGATTAGAAACAAAATCATTTAGAACTATGCATTTATCATCATAGTCATCTGTGAGAATGATCTTTGGACATGCATAATCATCATCAATAAAATAGGGCAGCAAACGCTCAACCAAAGCTCTTGCAATAGTCGATAGCTTTTTATCTGGAAATTTATTCTGCTTTACATCAAGTAGAGAAACCTTTGAGCCTGTTTCTACACTAGCTGAAGCTATAGTTTTCTCATTTACAATAATATCATTGCCCTTACCCATACTAAAGGTTCGAAGATTGTACCCAGTTTTCGATTTAAAAACACTTTCGACTTTGAGATCAGAGAAATATTTTAAACAGGTAAATCTACCAAAACCTTTTCCTCCTTGAGATAACTTATAATCAGTATATAAAGTATCGAATGAATCTCTATTCTCATCATTAAAACCAACACCATTATCTTTGATATGAAAACTTGAGACAGCAGGTATCTTGCCATCCAGTTCTTTCTGATCAGAGCGAACAGTAACAATCTCTATTACTCCATCACTAGCGTCTTTACTTTCAATAGCTTGAATAGCATTAACAATAACTTCCACAAGAGGCGTATAGACGGTTGTACCAGAGCGTATATTTTCTACTGCTCGTTTAATATTTACATTACTCATTCCGACCGTTCCTCTCTAATTGCATATTCCGTTAGTCTATCTATATAGATAGCAATGTCGCAGTTTCCATATCATACAAGTATTCACTAATTGTCCCGTCTTTTATTTTTTCTACCACTTCGTCAATAATAAATAGCGGAACTAAAAACCATTCTTTGGGAACAACTGGATTTCCAAAACGATCATTGATTTGAATATCAAGCTTAGCGCTTTCAAAGAACTTGTGAAGGATATGCTCAAGCTTGTTTCGGTTAATATTATAAAGCTCATAGGTAGCCACAACTTCCACATCTGCCATCAAATACGTTGGATCAAGTTCTGCTTTTGATATGCGCGTCTCAACTTTGCCTCCTGTAACACCAATCTTATGAATCACATCTCTGCTTGCTTGTATTGTTGGATGGTCTGATTTACTTCTTAGCACATAAATAGTCCCACTCGACAAATCCTCATCATCTGATATGTCAGAAAACAGAGGGCCAGCAGTTAGCTCTACAATTCGCCTTCCTGCATCATCTCTATCTAATGCTTTCTGCAATGATCTAAGCAAAAGGTCACTTTCTGTACCATTGTCATAAATCACACGCAATCGGTAATCGTTTTTATCAAATCCATGTGTACGTTCTTTACTTAATTCCGCGACATAAGCTTTTTGCCCAAAAAGAATGAATAGATCACCCTGATCAATTTGCGCATTCTTTGTTAGAAGCTTAGCTTCTCGAAGCCCCGATTGCAGTTCCTGCTGGACTGTTTCAAATATGGGTTTAAACTTTTCAAAATCTTCACAGAATTCTCGCTTTGCAATTTCTTCTGCGGCCTTTACTTCTGCACGCGTTTTCACATGTTTTAGAAAAGTTACGTCTCCTTCTTTTGGAGCCTCAACACCAAGCTCTTTAAGAATTTCTTCATTACTATTATATTCTCCCTTAGGCTCTGAAATATGGTTGACCTTGTCTAGAAGTTCCTGGTGGTCTATTTCCTCAACCAAGCTTCGACACTCATCTTGAGCAATAATCTGGTCGAGACGTGTGGCGTACAAACGTTCAAAAATATCTTTATCTTCACCATGAGCTGGGCGATGCCCATGCTCTTCAACAAAACGTTGAATCTCTTCAAAACCTGCAATAATACGTTCTTCACGTGGGGAGCGGGTTGCATTCTTCTTTTGTGCCGTTTCAACGCCTAGCTCTGCGAGTAACTCTTTGTTTGATAGGTTAGCCATTACTTTCCTCCGCTACTTTGCGCTGTAGAAAAGCAATGCCCTCTGCCATACGTTGTTCCCAAGGATCAGCCGCAGTTAATTCAGGTAATCGACCACGTTCATTTTTAAACTTAATCGCCCGTCCTGCCAATTCCCGCGCTTCTTCTTCAGTAAGGTTTACTTTTTTTGCAGCAATAACGGCAGCCACTTGCTTTAAACTTTCTTCAGTCATTGCCTTAGCTAAAATCGCATATGCTTCGCTAAATGGATTAATCCGGTCAATCAAGTCAATATCTAGATCTGTGACATTCATTGCATATTTTCTTACACCATCAATAAAGGCAGTACTACCTCCCCGCTCCATATCTTCGTCTTGGCTTACAATTTCTTTTGCTTTTTGTGTAAGGTTAAGAGCGGCAATGGCATGCTGGCGAATGGCTTCTTGATCATCAGTATCCAGCTCTGGATATTTATCTTTAACAATTTTCCCCATGCGCACCTGTGTTAATTCTTCGGGCACCATTTCTTCATCAAAAAGTCCACGTTCAAGGGTGCTTTTATCCTGAACAAAAGCTGTAATAACTTCGTTTAAATCTTCCTGACAAATACGTTGTGCATCTTCACTCTTAGGCGTAACTAAACCATTAATTTCTATCTGGAATTGTCCGGTGGTTGAATTAAAACCTACATTATTACCCTTCGGGTCATAACCGTTCTCGCCATAGTCGAATCCTTCTATGGGAGCACTTTGAGGATTCTTGGGGGTGAAGTTAAATTTGGGAGCTAAAACCTGTTCCATTAATAGGCTGGCAGCAATAGCTTTCAAAGTATCGTTAACAGCATCGGTAACTGCATCTTCGGAAGCGTCAGGTTCTGCAATCAAGTTCGTAAACCGTGAATGAGTTTTACCTTCTGCATCACGAGTGGCGCGGCCAATAATTTGTATTATTTCAGTAAGACTAGAACGATATCCAACAGTTAGCGCATGTTCACACCAAATCCAGTCAAACCCTTCTTTAGCCATACCAAGGGCAATAATAATATCAACGTGATCTCTGTTATTTTTTACTTCAGGCAGCTTTAGAGAAGCAGATACTTGGTCACGTTTAGCTGAATCATCCACCAAATCTGCAATTTTTAGAATTTTTCCACTTGCCATTTTCACTAATTGAAATCCAGTGATTGGATCAACTCCTTGCCATTCACCAAGTTCATCAATGATATGCTCTACTTCTGTATTCTTTCCGCGTTTTGTGCTTTCACGTGAATTCACATTGGGAATATGAATGATGGTTTTTTCATTCGGGTCTAACACTTTTAAAATATCGTCAGCATACGATCCAGAATAAAAATAATATCCGATATCCAAGGTTTTTAAATACTCATAACCATTCAATTGCTCATAATAGGTATAAGTAACAGTATCGAATTTAGCTTCGTCCTGTGGCGAAAGAACCGCTTCGGCATCACCTCTGAAATATGAGCCTGTCATGGCGACAATATGTGCTTTATCGCGTGCAACTAATTCAGTGATCTGTATTCCAAGCTTATTGTCAGGGTTGGAAGAAACATGGTGAAATTCATCAACAGCTATTAAGCAGTTATCGAAGGCTGGAATACCAAATTTTTCAATTGCATTCCGAAAAGTAGCGTGAGGACATACCAGTATATTGTCATCACTATTCAGAAATGCACTAACCGAATCGGCCTTACTACCTTCTTCTCCGGGCGCATTACAAAGATTCCACTTAGGCTCAACCTTCCAATCCCAGTAAAAACCATATTTTGAAAGCGGCTCATTATTGAAGCTAGAACCAATAGATTTCTCTGGCACTGTAATAATGACCTTTTGTAGCCCCTGATTGTGCAGCTTGTCTAAAGCTATAAACATTAACGCACGACTTTTACCTGAAGCGGGAGGCGACTTAATCAGTAGATATTGCTCGCCACGTTTTTCGTAAGCGCGCTCCTGCATAACACGCATACCCAATTCGTTTGATTTTTTTGAACTGCCATTGCAGGCATAATTAACTGAAATAGAGGGGATGGCTTTATGTTCCGTCATTGTCAGGATACCTTCTTCTTAGTGTTACTTGTCATTTTTGTATATAGATCAAAAAGTTTTTCTAGGCGCTCAGTATCGTTCTTAAAACGACGACCAATATAAATACGTTCCAAAACTTCATCATTGCGCTCATGAGCATGGCGTAAGTCTTCTGGCATTTTACTTTCACCATCTTTAACCTCATAAAGATTAGCAATCGTAGCAGGAAAGTGTGCTTCTCTGGCTATAAGAATATCTTCAGCACAACGAGTTAAATCGTCTTTGTTCTTTTCGGTGAGATTAGGAGTCGGAAAGGTGTTCCACCCCATTGTATTTGAATAACGAAAATCAGTTTTCAATTTGCCACATACAGTTGCAATCCATATTAGGTGGATTCGAGAAGCTATTAAAGCCATGTTCCAAAATGGCGCATCATAAAGTGCAAAAGCACTGTCACTAACAATTGATTTTGGTGGTAGAAATCCAACAGGAAGATACTCTCTAGTTTCTGATGATACACGAGGAACTACCAAGACTGTTTCATTTCCTACCTGTCTTTTTTCATCAAAACGATGAGGGTAGACGGCACCTTTACGAGTTGCTTCTTTTTTGCTTGCAAGCCTCATTGCTCTAACTGCTTCTATGCGTTCATTGATAGGTCTTACTCGCTTAGCCTCCTCAGCATCTTCATCGCGAATCCATAGGCAATATCGTTGCAACCCTCTTATATACTCAGCAGAACCATAAAATGGGCGAACAAATTTGTGTTGTTGTTTTAAAGTTAGATTCATAGCTTCAAGAGAAGTTTTGTCTATTAGCAAATTTCCTCCATCTGTAGCACCATTGCCTCGATCCATTGTACTGACAATGCTTATAGGTTTAGGTAATTTTGTTACTTCGACATTAGCTCCCACAGTTAGGTAGGCATTTATATTATCTGCTTTCTTTTCGATAGCTTGACCATTTTCATCAATTGAAAATAAACGCCGCACTTTGCTTGCCTGATTTCCAATACCAATGATTATCACTGTCACTCCTGCATTGTGGCTAGCAAGGTTTGCCCATTTAAAAGATGTATGAGCGAAATTGATTTCATGACCAGTTTCAAAAATTAACGGCCACAAAATTGGCACTTGTTGACCTTGACATATAGAGTTAGTACTAACGAAAGCGCTGGCGGCATTCGTATGAATGCCATATTCAGCCGCCTTCATAAACCAAGCCGACACATAATCAAGTGATTTCCAGCTTTTGGTTTTACTTTTAAATATTCTTTCTAAATCTGCTTTTTGCCCTTTGGACTGCCATGTACTTCCCAAATATGGTGGGTTTCCACAAATATATGTTTCTCCCCCTTCATTCTCAAACTCAACTTCAGCTTGACCAACAGGAGTACTAAACAAATCATCACCAACAAACTTTACTGCCGTGCCCGTAGATGGACAAATGGAGAGCCAATCAATCTCTAAAGCATTTCCAGAAGTTATCCAGTTTTCAGCGTCCAACGGTAGAAATTCAGCTAGTGCAAGTTTTTGACCACGATAGAGTAAATCACCCTGATATTCTGCAATAATCAATGCCAACCGTGCAATTTCGGCAGGAAAATCTCGCAACTCAATCCCTCTGAAATTAGTAAGTGGAATATCCGTTGGGCGGTAAACTTCATTACGCCGATTATTGATTTCCGCTTCAATTTCTCGCATTTGCTTATAGGCAATAACAAGGAAGTTCCCTGATCCACAGGCAGGATCAAATACGCGGATATTTGAAATTCGCTTGCGAAGATTTAATAGCTTTCGGGTATTATCTCCTGCCTGTTCTAACTGCTCCCGTAAATCATCTAAAAACAGTGGATTTAGAACTTTGAGGATATTGGGCACGCTGGTGTAATGCATTCCCAAAGAACCACGCTCTTCATCATCGGCAACGGCTTGTATCATAGAGCCGAAAATATCAGGATTGATCTGCTGCCAATCCAGAGTGCCAACATGTAACAGATAAGAACGTGCAATTTTGGTAAAGCGTGGCACTTCTATATTGCCCGAAAAAAGACCGCCATTGACATAAGGGAATCCATCCGCCCAAGAACGAATATTTTCACTCTTGTAATCCTCTTTTTTTGTATTCATTGAGCGAAAGATTTCACCAATTACTTCATGGGTATTTGATGAATCTTTTGCGCTCATTTGTTCAATGGTTGCAGTAAATAAATTATCGCCTATGAATATATCGGTATCTTCCGCAAAAAAACAAAAAATAAGCCGCGCCATGAAATGGTTCATATCATGGCGACGATCAGTTGTACCCCAATCAGGATTACTTCTTAGCAGCTCAACATAGAGTTTGTTTAAACGGCTTGTTGCCCGAATATCAAAAGAACTTTCACGAATTTGCTTAACCGTGCTAATGCCAGCCAGTGGCAAGAAAAAGCCAAAGTGGTTAGGAAAGTCTAGGTAATTGCAAGCGATGGTTTCGCCGGAATTAATGTCCTCCGCTTCAAAAGTGATTCCATCCGTCACAAGTGTAAACTTGGCTTTGCCCTTAGCCGTTGCGGGACTGGATTTGAGAGAATTTAAAAAGGAAGAAACCTCTCCTTCAGGGCAAACAGCGATATGAATGTGGCTGCGCTGTAATACTGCGCCTTCAATATCGGAGGCGTTCGTTGAACCACTTTTCAAGCGTTTTATGGTAGTGGCCTTGTTACCAAAAGCTTCTAAAAAAACATAGGGGAAATTAGCCGCATCAAATTCTTGTTCGGCTAATTCACTTACCGCTTCTTCTATTTCTACTGCGTTCAATGAAAATTACCTTTATTCATTATTATTTTAACTACTTATTTTTTTGTTCTGTAATCCAGCTTTCGATATCCGACTGTTTAAATCGCCAGCTACCCCCTACTTTGAAACCGGGTAATTTGCCATCAGCAGCGAGCTTATAGGCGGTCTTCTCAGCCAACTTCAAGTATTTGGCGACTTCTTTTAATGTCAAAATCTCGTCTGTCATCGCTTATTTCACTATAATTGTTATAGGGGAGAATAAGGGAAAATCGAGGAATTGACAATGATCAATCTAAAGTGACCCCAAGATTAATTAACACACCAATTTAACTGATTAAAATACACCGCATCCAAGGACGTTCCTTGGCCGTACTCCACTGGCGAAACAGTGGTCGGAATTAAGCACCGAAATGCTTACGGTATCCAAACGGCGAACGGTTGGTCTGGGTTGTTAGGGGCACGAAGGCTCATAACTCGATGGGGCTCAGGGGCAGAGCGAATTCTCCCCTGATCATGGAGGTTTTGGGGGAGCAGGAACGCTCTTCCAAATGGTGATTAAACGGCCATACGTTTACTGGTGCATATTGGCTCGATGCCAAACAATGCACCACATAAGCCCTTGCCTGAGAATGATAATTCGAAGCTTAGTGCGCTCCTGAGGATAGAACGGACGGGGAAACGTCCTTCTCAAGATAGGTGCGTGGAGGGCAAAATGGCACATTTTGTACTACACGCACACATCTTGCGGTCATCCTTAACCATCACCAATAGCGGGACTATATTGGTTCTGCTCAATTTACGATTATATATCGTATTGAACAGTGCGGATGACGGTGGCACTAACGTTGCCACAAATATGGAAGTCAAACATTCGGCATAAAACCAAACGTCTGCCTGCTTTATCTTTTTTCTGGATGGATTACTCAGGTAATTTCAGACGCATCCAGATCGGCATATGATCACTGATATCAAACTCGGCCTTTTTATATATCTCCTTACGCTGAGCTTCACTCACCTGATCAATCTCTTTGCCATGAAGTGCTGTAGCAATGAGATTGGCAATATTGAACACACCATAATCATAGCTCCCCACTACACTGCCAGCCACGTCATTATCATCGGGTGTAGGCAGTCGCGAATCATTTGAGAAAATGCCAATTTGATCATATGTCTGCTTTTGCCGAAGTGCGGTTTTGATAACCCCGTGTGTGGGATGTGTGCTTAATAGCGGAAAGTTCGCATCAGCGGCTTTCCTGCTTTTGAGCACAGATTTGTTGAGCCCTTTCAAAAACGCATCAATATCGTCTCTCATCAGCGGCACATTATCAAAATCGAGATTACAATCACCCAGCAACATAATGTTAGGGTGGTAAAGATTTTCGACATATTTTGCGCGAATAGTCAGCCATTCCAGCAAGGCTCTGAATTCCCATTCTCGCTCGTGTTTGTTATCGCCGTAAAGAAGATGAACATTCACCACCAGAAATTCGAATGGCTTGGCATTCGCTGCGCCGTTGATGCGAAACGAAACGCAGTGAGGCTGGCGAATAAATGAAAGGAATTTCGGGAGTTCAATTGGCGGTTTGGAAGGAGCACGTTTCCCTTGAGCCTTTTTTTCTTCGACCTTAACTTTCCAAGCTTTAAGTTTATGCCAGTGTGCTGTCCAGCCCCTAGAAAAAGCTGTGCGATTATCATAGAGGTTATTCGCAATCTCAGATCGATCAAAGGTGATATCACTGGCAAGAGCTGTGCGCTTTACCCTCTTCCAGTTAAAGAGATAACCAAGACGTTCCTTGTTACCAGAATGTCCAGGCTTCGCACCTGTGATATCAGAAACCACCATACCGTAATCATCACCCAGTAATTCCAGCAAATGCTCAAGACCTGATAAATCGTCCATGATTTCCTGAATGGCAATCAGGTCAAATCTGGCTATGGTGTTTCTTAAGAATTCCCAGCTTTGATCGGTGCGATTAGCGACTGCACCAAGCTTGCGGATATTAAAGCTGCCAATGATAACGGAATCGTCACGGCGTTCAGGAAGACCAAAATCATCAGCGGACTGAGTATTCAGCGCGCTGATTTTTTGCCATTGAGCATTTGTGAAATGTGCCGCCATGAACCTAATCTCCTTTTCCAGTACAGCGCTGTATCTGTTATATCCACAATGGCTGTAAATCCATTATAGAGATGGTATGCGCAATTACCAGTCAGCAAGAAAATTGGCTTCTTTGCGCCACCATTGAAGCTGGCACCCAAAAAGGAATGGGAGGGTGGGTCTAAAAAAGCTGCGCCAGATAAAATTGGCGCAACATTGAAATGGAAGTTCAGAATAGTGAAAGCTGGGTGTCATCAGGATTGGAAATCTGGTAAACTTCTCTTGCCATTTTCAGGGTGGAACGTCCTTCAAATATTGGCTGGTCAATACAAGAATTAAAATGACCCCAAGATGCCCAAATTTTTAGACCCGAACCCTGATATTCAACCGCAGGGCGGTTATTGTGTCCTGAGCAACCACCATATATACCTAACTCATAACGAAGCGCCTCCTCAAGCTGAGCATCAGTCAATCCGGATCGGTTGCGTTCTTGCCAGCGATTATCAGCATTCTGATAACTTGTAACAGCAGTGATAAACGCATTTTTTTTATCTTCTTCTGTAAGATTTTTCATGGCTTTAATCCTTTCCTTGAAAAAAGTCCCCGCACCTTCCTTAAGCACGAGGGATATGAGTTAATCAATCAGCCCAAATATTTGATTGCATTCCTTATGCTCTGCGGCAAAATCCCTAAGCGCGTAGAAGTAGTCAATAATGCGCTGATCGCAGCTCTCATCCATGAGGGCATTGAGTGCGAAGATGTTTACACCGATGCTCAATGCTTCTGCTGTCATAGTATCTTCGAAGTAATTCATGGGATTGATAACCTCGAAGCTTTGAATACTATCCAGTGTCATGAAAATGCCGTCATTATCAAGTGTCCAGAAATTCCAGAAGCCACCGCTATAGTCTTTAGTAAAACTATCCATGAGGGAATAAACCAGCATTTCGAATTTCAGATGTTTATTGCCTAAGTGCTTTGGCAGAAAATCAATTCGATCTTTTTCTTCGACAAGTGTTTTGATAATCATATCTTTATTCCTTTTACGTTTTCAAGAACGGGATATTCCGGCCTTGTGACACGTAATCAGCCGATCAGGAATGAGGGAGGTGTCCAATTATTTTATGGGGCGTCCATTAGCAGACTTAACGGCTTTGCCGTTCTAGTCGCACTTATGGGGAAAAATGATTTGATAACGAGCGCCTGTCGGCAATCGTTCACATAAAAGGCTGAAATATATTTATACGGTCTTGATGTAAAAGGACTGATTGAACATGACGTTTTAAATTCACGGAACAAATGCTGCTTTAAGTATGTTTTAAAAAGCGCAATTTTAGATAAAGAAAAGGCCGCTAATTTTTTTCAGCGACCTTATAGGTATTAATTTATTAATACATTTACGCGGCTATTAAATTTCCAGACGTTTCCAGCGCATCTTCATCAGTGAGGCCTGTTTCATTAAAGATGTAAGCCACCTGAACAAAATTATTCGCGCCACCATCAGCATCCACATTGAGATAAGAGTTTGCACCTGCTTCTGTGATTTGCACAAAGTCGGTAATCGCATCGACGAGCGGATCATAGCCCACGAGAAGATCAGAGATATCCAGCTTATCCCCTTCCGCTAAATTGAAGTCCTGAATGTTATCGCTGCTTGTAAAAGCAGAAGCAGATTCAAATACAAACGTGTCTGCACCAGCATCACCATAAAGCATATCTATGCCTGCCCCACCATATAGAACATCATCACCTTCATTACCGTAGAGATAATCAGAACCGTTTCCACCGTTCAAAATATCGTTTCCACTCTTGCCATTCAGCGTGTCGTTACCATCTAGGCCGTATAAGCTATCATTAGCATTTAGACCATTGATTGTTTCACCACTTGAGGTTCCGGTGAAAGTCAGATTATTCAGCAGATCAATTGTTGAACCATTATCAAGTAAAATGCTTTCTACCTGATATTGATCATAGTTAGTGTTATTATAGTAGTCTGACCTGAATTGATTATCGACAGTGACATATTCAGAACCTACATGAACGCGTAGATCAAAGTTCCCAAATTTCTCAAGGCGAATATCTGTTTGCAGAATGCCTTGTAGGACAAGCTGGTCTATGCCACCTTCGTCATAAATGGTGTCATTGCCATCACCAACCGACCATTCAAAAGAATCTCCATTAGATTTACCATTGAATGTATCATTGCCAGCTTTACCGATGAATGTCGTAGCAGCATTAAACCCATTAATGGTTTCACCAGATGCAGTCCCAACAAGTGTCATGTAATTCAGCAAATCAATAGTCGAGCCATCATCAAACAGGATGCTTTCTACCTGATTATGATCGTAGTTGGAGTTGTTATAGTAATCAGATCTATATTGATTATCTATGGTGATAGATTCAGTGCCAATATGAACTCGGAGATCAAAGTTCCCCTGCTTTGCAATTCGAATATCTGATTGCTGAACACCATGAAGTACAAGTTGATCCATACCACCTTCATCATAAATGGTGTCATTGCCATCACCTACCGACCACTCATAAGCATCTCCATTCGATTTGCCATTGAATGTATCATTGCCAGCTTTACCGATGAATGTAGCACCCGAATTCAGGCCGTTGATCGTTTCACTGGCAGCAGTTCCGGTTAGGCTTACATTATTCAAAAGATCAATAGTTGATCCGTCATCAAGCAAGATACTCTCGACCTGATATTGATCATAGTTAGTATTGTTATAGTAGTCTGACTTAAACTGGTTATCGACAGTGATATATTCAGAGCCAACATGAACACGCATATCAAAGTTTCCAAACTTCTCAATACGAATATCAGTGTCTTGAATACCATGTAGGACAAGCTGATCTATACCCGCTTCTTCATAAATGGTGTCATTCCCATCACCAACACTCCATTCATATTTGTCATTACCTAATTTCCCGTATAGAAAGTCGTTTCCACCATTACCGATTAATATATCATTCGTAACACCACTTTGATCACCATTGAGCGTTTCACTCGCAGATGTGCCATAAATTGCATTAGGATTGATTGCCGTATTTAATGTAAAACTAGCTGTTGCCGTATCACTACCACCACGATCATCTTGTAATGTATACGTGAAGCTATCTACTCCCACATAACCAGCATTTGGTGTGTAAGTAAAATCTCCATTTACTGAGACAACAACAGAACCATTTGTTGTTGCATACGTTCCAGCAACGACAGTCATAGGATCGCTATCAGGGTCACTATCCGCACCATTGCCATTATCTAAAAGCAGATTACCAGTAATGATAATATCCTGATCGCCAGTAAAAATATCGTCCTGTGCAATTGGTGCAATATTTGGCGGTCTTACAGTGATATTTACTATTGCTGTATCACTACCCCCAAAGCCATCCTCAAGGTTATAGGTGAAGCTATCAGCCCCGTTATAACCTGCAACTGGCGTGTAGACAAAATTGCCATTAGCAGAAACATCTACAGACCCATGAGCTGTTGCATAGACACCAGCAACTACAGTTAGAGGGTTACTTTCTGGATCACTATCTGCACCATTACCATTATCTACCAGAACGTTTCCTGTAAGAACAATATCCTGATCACCGACGAATATATCATCTTGTGCAATGGGGGCTGTATTCACAAGCACTTGAAGGTTATGGGTTGTACCATCATCAAATTGTAACTCTTCAACAAGATACCCGTGTCCACCTGAATAATAATCAGCAACTTCAATAACGCTTCCATCAGAGATACGAATTTCAAGAGCTGTCCCAACACGAGCAAATGTTAAATCTGTTAGCTCAATACCAACACCAAAAGATAAGGTATCGGTTCCAGACGTTTCAGAAATGGTGTCGTTCCCATCACCCAATTGATAGATATATGTATCGTTTCCATCGCCTCCTGAAAGATCATCATTTCCTAATCCACCAGTGAGAATGTCATTACCCTCATGACCGTAAATATCGTCATTTCCTCCACGACCATCTATTTGATCGGCAAGAATGGAGCCATGGTTAAGGTGTCCAACATCACTATCAGCCATAATAAGACCTTGAGTAAAGTCCAGAACTGTACCGTCTACAAAAACAAATTTTTCAATACGTGTATTTACGTCTGTTGCGCTACCCCCCTCACCATTAATTATTATGGTGTCAGATGTTCCGCGTAAGTTAACGTATAAGTCACGACCACCATCAACCCACATCGCGATACTTTCAGTATCGCCAGAAAGCCATATCTGATCAATTCCACCATTAATTCCCTCGGTTAAAGAAAGCGTACCCGTACCCTCTTGAAGTAAGAAGACATCGTTTACATCAGTTCCTCGTGCATTTGTATCATCCGCTGTAAACCAAAGATTATTGATAGCATCGATATTATCTGTGGTTCCTGTGACATATTCATAGTTAGCTTGATCATCAAGCATTTTCAAACCCGTTTGAGCAAAGAGTGCAGTAATAACCTGACTACGTACCTGCACAAATATATCCTGTAAAGCATCCGCCGGAGTAACACCCGGATTAGGGTCTGTTCCAAATTGTAGATAGTTATCTCCAAGGAATTTTTCTAAGAACTCTAGATTTCTAGCATCAATATATCCTCCACGGCTTAATGAATCCACAGAATCGACACCAGCCCAACGATGCATAATTGCATCCACTTTACCGCTAAGATTAAACGTTGAATCCAACACTGTGGCTGTATCACTCATCGCGACTTCTTGCACCATTAACAGCAAAGTTTCATCCATGCTCATCGCTATATTCAGGTCTTTTACATCTCCAAAGCCACGCAGATTTGGTAAATTAATCGTTCTGATATCAAACGAATAATCTATTATGTATGTAGAATTTATATTGTCATATGCGAACCAAGCATCCACTATTGTTTGTGTTTGTCCGTTAATCGTGAATGTGCTTTCATGTGTAACGTGATTACCTGCAATATCATAATCCACGAGAGAAGCATTTAGATTAATACTGGTTATTCCCAAGCTCGTTAAGGTGTGCAACTCATCACTTTGACTATAGCCATCTGCATTTACATCAACCCAAGCCAGAAAATCTCCAAATTGTGTATCTGAGATATCAATTACATTATCAGCGTTTGAATCATAGGCAGATAAAACAGTAAATCCATCTGTAGTATCTGTACCAAACAACTCTCCATGGTCATTAATAACGCCATCAGAATTGAGGTCGATGGCTAGCAATCCATCATTACCCGAAATCCAACCAGATTTTTCCGCATAGCCATCCTGATCAATATCCCAATAAACACCATTTAACGTAGAAGCCAAATCAATTCCGGAACCATCCAGATCAAGAATCAATGGTGAGGCCATATCTTTTGTACCGCCCCAATCATTTAACAGATCATCGAGCCATTGTGGAATGTCAGAAAACGGTTGTGGAATGTCAGAAAACGGTTCTGGCAAAGTCATAGGAAAATCTTCTGGATTACTTAAAGGCACGGAAATTGGATTACTACCATCAGGGGGGTAAACCAAAATTTCACTTAATTTTGGAGTTCCATTTTCATCCCACTGATCAGGAACGACAATGCTCGGATTTCCAGTGGTATCCCAAGGAAAATAAATCTCTAAATTTCCAGACGGGTTTCTCAGGAAACTAACATCCGTCAAATCTATATCATGTAAATTTATACTATCAATCGTGCCTATATTGTTGTCTTCAACAATAACAATTTGTCCTGTGCCAAATGGATTTGGTGTTATGTCATAAGTGTTGTTACCATCGACATTAAAGATAATTACATCGTTGTCAGATTCAGGAATTGTTATCGTGCCATCACTGCCAGAATAATAGCTTTCAGCACCCGGAAAGACATCAGGTGATAAGCGACCATTGCCTGAACCTTGCCCACCTTCAAATGGTGTATTAGCATCAAAATCGATTCCCGCATGTTCAAGGCCAGATTTAACAGTCGTATTACTATTCAAACCTGGTCTTGGGCCAGCCTGTCCAGTTTCAGGATTATAGAACTGTATAGGAATTGTATAGGGTATAGCAGTGACAGTAGATACACCTTCAGAAGCCCCCAAATTCTGCGCAAATACACTAAGATCATCTTTGACCTGCTCAGGGGTTCTTCCATTTGTGTTGACCTCAGTGTAATTCCTATCAGCAAAAGGATCACTGCCACCAATACCACCGAGATTGTCTTTAGACTCTAAAATAGGCCTCCAATTTTCTATTTCTATATTTCCAAAATTTAACGGATTTGAGCTTTCAGGATACCCATTCCAAATTAGTTCATCACCAGAGTTTGGATCACCATCCGGATCATAAACAATATATGCGTGCTCAATCACGCCATCAAGTATAGGTTGAGTTGCAATCCATATCTTACTCATATCATAGTTCCTTCAAAATACGTTCTAGGGTTTTATGTTGCTTTGATTTTTTATGAAAATTTACTGGAAGCCCAATACTAGACATAACACTTATTCTTTCAACCTTGTTATCTTCGTTAAAATCAAATGCTACATAATGCGAAGGCCATTCAGCAGGGGGGAGAGGTATAGGCATAAAAATTATATGCATGGGTATTTTTCGAAAAATATTATTGTACCCATAGCGGTAGGTAATCTTATCTTTTAGGGACTCGTGTTTATAATTATATTTTCTTACAGTACCCCCTCCTACTTCTACAAGTATTTTGTCAATATAGGATTTTTCAGTGCCTAGAGGAAACATAATTTTTAAGGCGGTTCTGAATTCCGAGTTTGAATGATAGTCTGTATATTCAAACTTCATTGGATCAAATTTTGGGTCGGAGGGATCAGTAACTTTCCATGGCATTGGAGCATCCAGAAGAGCAAACCAAATAAGTAAGGAAACAATAAGCAAGGTCATCACTTTGCCTAATAAAAATCCGTACAATAGCCCAAACTTTTTTATATGTGATGCCATTAATAATCCCTTTCAATAGAGTTAACCCACTATCACTAATACTAGTTTCTTTTTCTATTTCTATATGCACATTTACTTCTCATACCATCTTCAATAAACATATCCATCTGCTCCGCATATTTTTCAAAAGAAGGCACTAATTTGGATTTCACCGCAATTTCAGTGCAATCTTTTGCTTTATTATCCTTCGTGCATTCCAAAAACTGTTTGCCTTTTACACTTTTATTAAACCCAACCATCTTATACAGCTCGTTGGTCGTATTTTTGTAACCCGGCCAAAGAGAAAGATCACCTTGATAGTCATGAGAATGCGCAGCCATTATTACGATATTTCGAATTTTTGTGATCAAATCACCAGAGTTACCGGGTGCGAATATTGGTGTTATTTTTGGTGGTGGTGCCATAAGAATAAATAACCATGCACGCGCCTCTAAATTCCCTTTCTTCGCCCAAGGCCACAAAACATCCCAATACTCTGTGCATTTATTCTCACTTATAAGTTCTTCTAAATGAGCTTTATCTTCAACCCAACTAGGTTTTTCTTCCTTAGCATGAGAAGGAATACTAAACAGCACTAACAGTACCAGCATAAAAGAAAATTTGGTGTTCTTCATAATATGAATTTCCTTTACACAAGTCCTACACATTGAAGGCATAACTCATAACAGAATTTATAATTGCACAAATCATAGTAGTGTATTTCGATACCATAAATTAAATCTGCCTACAATCGTGAATGTCAAAATTGTACTTTTTCAACTAGTTTTCTCACTTAAAAATAATTACAAATGACCAACACCATCTCGATAATTAATTATCATTAATACGCACATTAGGTTTTAACTTTTAGCCCTTACATAACAATCACTCTAAAGATTTAACGAATCTTAAACGCAACGGAATTCAACAGCTTTCGAGGAGTTATTAACGGAATATTAAGTAGAAACAGGTTCTAATAAAGGTAGGGCAAGGCCTTCTGTAATACACAGATCGGATCGAGAGCAACGGCTGCGCCTTATCATTAATATGGGTGAAATAATTAGGCAACTATAGTGTTGCCTCCAACAAAGAGGTGTTGCCCGATGAAAGATTTATTATTTAAAGGTCTAAGTCTTAAAGAAACATTTGAAGCGCAAGTCACTGCCGCACTGATGATTCAATCTAATGCTTTAATCCCAATCAAATTAGCAGTCAGGCTTTGCGGTATTTCGAGACAAGAAATTAACCGCCGAATTGCACGCGGTACATTTCCTAAGCCAAATAAGTTATCAAGCAGAAAGAAAGCAATTCGCAAAGCATTTTATCTTAAAGATATTCATGAATGGATCAAAAATCCGCATATGTATCGGCAACCGGAATAGATAAAAATTATCCACAATTATTAATATTTCTATTAAACGGCATATCGCCGTTATTTTTTTGAGTAGCCCAGTGAGTAGCCCAGTGACAGATACTATTCTTCGATTTCCTGAGACACTCAATTAACATACTGAATTAACAGAAAGAAAAGTGGCGCGCCCTACAGGACTCGAACCTGTAACCCCCTGCTTAGAAGGCAGGTGCTTTAACTCTATTTTAATCGCTGTAATATAGACTGAATAACATTTACAGGTAATTGATATGGTTTATTTTTCATAAACTCCTAATTCAATAAGCCATTCACCTCAAAAACATTAATGAGTAACGCTTACAGCATTCTTGTGTTGCACACACATTCCCATTATGCCCATTTAGTAAACAAGTTTTGAGTAGCCCAGTGAGTAGCCCAGAAAGAAAATGAATGTCCAATACAATCAAACTTATAGATTCAGTAATTAGAAATATAAAACAATCAGATAAGCGGCAATTGTTCTGGTTTACTGACTGTCCGGGATTTGGGTTACGAGTAACTCCATCTGGTACTAAAACATTTGTTTTCAAATATATGATTACTTTTAACAAAAAAAATAGAGTAAGCCGTTGGATATCAATCGGCAAATACCCAGAGTGGACTATTCGCCGTGCCAGAGCCGAATATAATCGTTTATACGAACAAGTTTATGATTATGGGCGTGATCCGGTTAAAGATAAGAAAGATGAGCAATCCAAACAAAAAGAAAAACCTACTGTAAAAGAGCTTTCTGCCATATATCTTGAATTTGGTCGTATAAAAGGAAAAGTATCTATTGATGAAGAAGAGAGATATTTCAAAAAAGATATCTATCCAATAATAGGTGATAAATCCGTAGATGAAGTTTCTACTAATGACATTGAAGAAATACAATTTAACATTATCGAACGAGCAAAGAGCAATGACATTGCAACACAGAATGGAAAAGTCGCTGTTAAACATGCCGTTGCCTGCACTAGACGACTATTTAAACTAGCAATAAAAAAAGAGCTAATTACAAAAAATCCTGTAGATGATATTGAGCCACTAGGCATTACAGGTCGGCGAAGTCGAGTTTTAAGCTTCGATGAAATCTGGTTATTCTGGAATCGGATTGAAACTCTGGTTCCTCCCGTTACAGCAATGGCATTGAAATTTGAATTTGTCACGATGCAACGCGGCAAAGAAGTCAGGAAAATGAAATTCAGCACACATAAACAAAATGAAAATGTCTGGCATATGATGAAGGAAGATACAAAAAATAAGAAAATGCACCGCGTACCGCTTAATCGCTATGCACAGGATATTATTGATGACGTTTCTCTTTACACTGGCGCATCTCCATATGTTTTTGGTGCAACCAAGGTTCTATCTCCACCCATCACTTTAAGAGACAATTTAAAACATCTTGGAAAATCTGCATTATCACAAGCCATTAACCGAAAAAGAGATGAATTAGGTATTGAGGATTTCTCTCCGCATGACTTAAGGAGAACAGGCGCTACTTGGATTGTCGCGGTTGGACTACCAAAACTCTATGCACGGCTCATGCTCAACCACAGCGATGGAGACAACGATGTTACAGGTGAAGTATATGTGCAATATTCCTATGACTTTGAAAAACAACGTGCAGTCAAAGTATGGGAGTTTATTCTTGATCAAATCGTAACCTGCCAGAGTATCAAAGAAATCCCGACTCTAGATGAGCTACGGGAACGAGTGAAAAATACAGGGTTATTATAATTCTGACTATTATCGATTTTTATTGAAAATATTAATATTTTTCTGATATTCATAAAGTGAAAGGCTTTATGCATGAAAGACGAATTTACATTCAGATCGACACCAAATGGAAAACCACCATCAGGCTACCAGAAAAGAGGGACTTTTCGGGATGTAACACTGCGAGGTGTTGATCCCAAAACTGTTGATGAATACGACATGGAATGCATAGAAAGAGGTATTACGCGAAGAGACCTTGCTAATGAGTTATTAGGGCATCCCGAAGATGGAGGCGATGAACAAAGGTTCTATGATATATTTTCAAAAACAAATTACTATACAAGTGTTGTTGAACATATTGGAAAGAGACTTCGCTTGAATCAAGATGATGAGAAATCAACAATCAATCCCGCGCCTGAACCGTAATAACAATCTATTGATTTCGTAGAAGCGCCTCAAGAACCAATTGGACGAGAGGTTTATCTAACCTCGATACAAAAGATATTCCATTTTTTTTCGCCTCCTTTTGTTCCGGATATAACAAAGGTGTAGGAACTATATCTCCCGCACCATCGACCACATTTTCAACCTTATACTCACCATGTTTTAAAGCGGCAAAATATGATGCATGTATTATCTTTGTAAAATAATTAAAATCTTTAGTCTGTCGAAGATGTCCAAGAAACCAAAGTATATTGACCCATAAAAAAATAATTGCTTTCGAATTATTCTGGAAAACAATATTAGGCTCATAAATCAATTCTTTTCCATCCTCTTCCTTACAGAGAAATTTTCGATTATCTGAGGGTGGTTTATAAATTTCCTTTAATCGCATTGGACATGAATGACATGACAAACGTTTTTCACGTACTTCTTCTAATTTCCCCTCATCGATCATTTTGCGTACAACAAGGGGCGGTGTTTCAGAATTGCACCATTTTACACACGAATCTATTTGCCCAGATTTGGGATAAAAATCACCATCACCATAAAAAAAAGCATAGTTCGGATCAGCCTCATTACATTCACGCTCCCAATCCTCATCAGGTGATTCTGGGATACGGTTTATATTCCAGAGAATGCCATGAATTATATAAAGCTGTTCTTTTAAAGCGATTTCATCTTGATCATCGAGATATCTCACAAATTCATTAAAGAGCTGTCGATCAGTTATGACCTCATCTAGCTTTTTATAGTGCCCTCCTATCGAAAGATGTGAGACACCGAACATTTCCGCGCACTGCGATGTTTTGACCCCTTTTAAATACATCAATACGAGACGCTCGGTTTGCTCAACACTTAACCGTGAATTTTTAAAATATGGGTTTTTCTGAGTGTACGTCCTTGGCATATCCAGCCCTCAGCGTGATATTGATGGAATTTATTAAATTATGGGGTAAACAAGTTAAGTAAGCCCAAAACAGCACTTTACCAGCTCTTGACTGGATATATACTTCAATTACCCACCCTGAGAAATCTCCTGATATGTCTTTTAAAAGGCATATTCCGTTCCGAATAACTCGGACTTCACATAGGAGAATTCTCATGTCTAATAGTAACGAAAATTTTGAATCTTGGCAGCCACCGCGTGGTGGTGGTAGCTCAAGCCCACTCGAACCTAGAGACAAACTCTGGCTCTATGGCAAATTAGGTCTGATTTTTACAGCAGAAGCAGGCAATTGGCTACTGCACACCAGTAACTATGCGCTGGTCAATACTGTAGGCGCTGACCTTTTTATCATTGATGTGCTTGGCCTGCCTGATATTTCAGGTCTATCCAATATATCCGTAGGGACATTAATAAACGGCATATTAGGTTTAGCTGCCGTTGCAACGCCTGTATTTTTGTTCAGCCAGCTTCTTGATCGTCATCAAGAGATTTTTGATGATGCCAGAAGCTTCTTTAGCAATGGCCTGAATGCCATCGTAACAGCCCTTTTCACTCTGCTCTATTTGTTTGTGATCTTCACAGAATTTTCAACTTTATACATGCGCATAAAAGAAGAGACAGCACCCTCTCCCATTCCAGAGTTTTCAGGGAATGAAGCTAGTTTCTGGCCGATGCTGATTATGTCTGTGGCTCTCATCATCACAAACGCCGCCATGGGCTTGGCTACCGCGCACATATTACGCTCAACCAAACGCGCTTTAACAGGAGATAAATCATGAAAAATATCTACATCATAATTTTAATTTTTTGCTTTCTACCAAGCGCATATGCAAAGAACGCGCAAACCACAATCCAGATCATCATGGATGATAGCGGTGTATTGATCGAGCCAACCGAGGCAGATCAATACAAACTGCAAATCCTGTCCCACATAAAAAAACTGGTACGCAAACGCGAATTTGCAAACGCACATATTGATGTGATTGGCAGCTCGATTGGTCGCACGATTTGGAGTGGCGTTCCTATGGATTTAAAAAGAAAGCCAGCACGCGCTCTTACTTTAGTTAATGCAATTAAATCTATTCCGACAAACTGTAATAATTTGCCAGCGTCTTTTATGGAGCTAAAAAGCAATCTCAAAGCGTTAAAGCGTCAGGGTTTTACAAAAGCGCATGTCATTGTCTTTTCTTCGCTTATCCATACGCCGCGTCCCTGCACCGATACAACAAAGATCATATTGCCGCAGTCACCACCTATTAAGGGAAATATAAACAGCGCTCTCACCTCTTCTGACATAGTGCGCTCAATTTCTTTTAACTGGGTTTCTCCGCATCAAATGCGCGTATGGGAAGAGTTTTTACAGCCCACATTTAACTGGGCATTGATGAATAACGTACCCATTACTTTCCAAGATATTGAACGCAGCATGTTCTCACTTCAAGAAGGGCTAACTTTGGAGGTGAAAAAATGAATATTCACAAATTATTACTTGTGATTACTTTTGCTTTATTTGGCAAAGTGGCCTTTGCTATAGAAATCATCACGCCGCAAGAAATACAAACCACCTCCATACATATTGGTGATCCTGATCAGCATATTAAGACATTGGGACAGGTTGATTTCCAGATCGATTTATCAGCCGCGCATGATGATCTGCTTGCTCTCAAAGTCAGACGATCAACACTTACTTTGAAAGACGGACGAAAATTCACAGCCTTTGGTGTTCATAAAGACGCAAGAGTAATTGTGCTCGGTGGTGGTGAGATTAGCCATATCAGCATTGCCAGTGTCGATGATATTCAGGGGAGCCGTGAGACTTCCGTACTGTTCTACGGCAAAGATAACGCGGTTATCAGCCCAAGGCAGGAAGATATCGCTGTCTTTGATACAGACTTTAATCCTTTAAACTTCACATACACGCCATTACAAACAGCAGGATCATTCGATATATCAGTATCGATTGCACTTGATTTAAGTGGATCAATGGCAGGGCATGAATATACGCTGGCACGCGCTACCAAGACTTTCATGCTTGGATTACCCGAATTTACAAAATGCAATGTGTTTAGTTTTAGCGATGACGTTTATCACTTAACACCACAAGATCATAGCAAACTCACAAGCTGCCCCTCTTCTGCATATCTTTTAGATCGCCCCTTAAAAGCTGATGGCGCTACGGCTTTACTGAAAGCGATAAAAACAAGTTTTCGATCCGGTTCGCATCGTTTAAATAAAGCTTTTCCAAATATATCTCTGGTGATCACGGACGGGGTGAACACCGTTAATCATGGTGAGACAGTCTCAAGTCTAAAGCTCAGTAAAGCTATCAATAATTCAAAGCTCTTTGTATTTTGGGCGGGTAATTATCAAAAGGGATATTTAGACGATCTTGCAGATTTAGAATTTGTTTCTACTCAAAATCTTGATCATGAGCTGAATAAATTCTTTACCTCTTTAGGCGTTTCTCTTTCCGGCCTGCAAGTTTTGCATATCGGTCAATAGCAATGCTTGCCGCCCTCTATGCCATTTTTATATCCATCATCCTGCTCATGGCAGGTTGGTGGCTGAGCGCCCAAGAAGATTTGTATCTCTGGGGCATGGCATTGATGGGCTTAGGCGCATTTGTCTTTATTAAAAAGATATTCGGTTTTTTATTCTTATCTTTTCACACAGCACATCAAATCAATTTACTCCATGAAAGCCGCACCCTATCGCATGAATATGGACATGCGCGACTGGCGCACGAGCAAGATAAATTTGTTCAAGCTTTAAGTCATAACCGAAACGGCTTTTACATTGGCAGTCTTGGCAAGTTGCCACTCTTTTATAACCCTTTTGCTACAGGCAATGGGCACATGTTGACCTATGCGCCCTCTCGAACTGGTAAGACAATTTCTGTCATCATCCCTGCACTCCTGCATTGGTTTGGTGGTTCACTCTTTGTAACGGATATAAAGGGCGAACTTACCGCTATCACTGCCAAGTTCCGCCGTGCAGCAGGTCAAAATGTTCTGATCTTTAATCCCTTTAATGTTTTGAATATCAAAGGCGTTCAATTCAATCCTTTACGGATATTGGTTGAAGACATTCTAAATAACCAAGGCAAAGACTTGCATGATCTAGCGCGTTCTATTGCCTATCAGCTCATTTCAGAAAAACCGAATGACATGGGTGATGGCGTTTTCTTTCGTAACGGCGCAAGACGATTACTGATTACTTTTCTGCTCTATATGCCGCTCTTTATGCCTGAGGATTGCAATCTTCCAACGCTTCGCAAACTGGTCTGGTCAAGTAGTGATGAACAAAAAGAAATTGCTGCCGAGATGCAGGACAGCGATTGGCTTTCAGGGCTACTGCAAGATTACGGCAATGCTCTGTCGGAAATGCTTAAGGATGAATATATAAAAACCTATGGTGCGTTTCGGGATAATGCCATGAACGCACTGGAAATCTATGATGCACATTCCCCAATGGGGCAAGCAATGAGCGCATCTGATTTTTCATTAAAAGATGTTCTTGATGGCAAGACCACGCTTTATCTGATTTTACCGGAAGCAAAACTAGAAACACATGGAAGCGCATTAGGGCTAATTGCCACATTGTTACTAGAAACAATTGCTGCCAGCTCAAAACCTTCTCCCCTCATGATGCTATTAGAAGAGATGGGCAATATCGGAAAGCTGCCTAATTTATCCAAAGCACTTTCACTTCTGCCGAGCAAAGGCGTGCGGTTATGGATGGTGTTTCAATCTCGTCGCCAGCCTATCGAAATTTATGGTACTCAAATGACGGGGTTGATCGAAGAGCAATCTAGTATGGTGCAGGCTTGGAGTATTCGGGGTGAGCTGGATAGAAAAGCATGGAGCACACGCATAGGATTTGAAACCAAAAAAGCGCGCTCTCTAAATCGTGATCCTAATAATGAATTATCACCTTGGCGGTTAAATATCAGTGAGCGCGCCGCCCCTGTTATGAGCGTCGATGAAATCGGGCGCATGGATACTGAGGAACAATTAATAGCGCTTGATGGAGAGATGGTGATCAAAGCATCAAAGCTTGCATACTTCCAAATCGAGCCATGGCGTACAAGAGCAGAAAAAAGCCCTTATCACGAAAAATATTACCCAAAAGATAAGCCTGTGCGTCATAACCTGAATGGTGATGCATGAGCGACATGTCCGTTAACCATAGCATTACAACAACTCGTAAAGCGGCTTCCACAGCCATGTTTAGCGATTTTCCTTTACGCTTTATTAAGGCTATTAGAGCTATGATGAAGTGTCGGGGGACGTATCACGTAAGTGATGTGCTCCCCGTTTTTATGTTTATGCATGATCAGGCAAATGCTCACTCACCCAATGCACAATGCCATTACCCCCCGCTTCATGCATCAACCCCTAAGGGGCGAGGTCGAATATTTGTTCTCGCCCCTATCTGGGAGGCATATGAATAAGCCCTCCAAACAAAACAAGCAGACTCAGTTGAAGACTCAACCTAATCGGAGTCATAATCGGGATAGCGGCGATGAGCATATTATTGCTCTCGTTAAATTTCTGGCAAGATGTGCAGCGGAAGATGATTACCGCGCAACCCAAGAATTACTTGCCACTCCCGAAAAATTTGAAGGTGGTAATTGATATGACAAAACGTGTCGTTACATATTCTCGGTTTTCAAGTGACTTACAGAGTGAGCACAGCATTGATGATCAAATTAGAATTTGCAATGAAAAGGCTAAAAGTGAGGGTTGGCTGGTTGTTCATAACTATTCCGATGCAGGAATATCCGGTTCATCCCTTATGCGACCTGGTATTCAACGCCTAATGGATGCGGCAATTTGGGGTGATTTTGATATCTTAATCGCCGAGGGACTTGATCGTCTTTCTCGTGATCAAGAAGATATCGCGGGAATATTCAAACGCATGATGTTTTCAGGCATTAAAATCATAACCCTTTCCGAAGGTGAAATTACTCCTCTTCACATAGGACTCAAGGGAACAATGAACTCCCTATATATTGAAGAATTAGCCGATAGAACCCGCAGAGGTTTATCAGGCCGTGTCTTGCAAGGAAAATCTGGAGGCGGTCTGGCCTATGGTTATAAGGTTGTAAAAAAACAAAACGCCGAAGGTAAAGCCATCAAGGGTGATCGTGAGATTATAGAAGAGCAAGCCATTATCATTCGCCGAATATTTGAAGATTACGCCTATAAAAACAAATCCCCCAAATCCATTGCAGCACAGCTCAATAAGGAAGGTATTCTAACCGCTTCCGGCAAAGCATGGGGGCAAAGCACTATCAATGGAAACCGTCGTAGAGGCACTGGTGTTTTAAACAATTCACTCTACATCGGTGAGTTAATTTGGAATCGTCAACGATTTATCAAAAACCCAGATACAGGTCGAAGAGTTACAAGACTAAATAAGGAATCTGAATGGGTACGACAAAGCGTTCCAAACCTTCGTATTATCCCTCAAGAATTATGGGACGCTGCCAAGGCAAGACAAAAAGCTTTGGATAAAGCTGTGCTCCACCGTAATAAACGCCCACAATATTTACTCTCAAATCTGCTCAAATGTGGTGAATGTGGTGGTGGGTTCTCCAAGATTAATTCTGAACGCTATGGCTGCTCATCAGCACGCAACAAAGGCGCAAGTGTTTGCACGAATAAGAAAACGATTAAGCGCGAGCATATTGAAGGGCTTGTGCTCAATGCCCTTCAATCCCACCTCATGCGTAATGATCTGGTTGAGGTGTTTTGCAAAGAATACACACGCCACATGAACACCCTGCAAGCCCAGAAAGATCAAAGCTTAAAAGTGCAGCGCACCGAACAAGCCAAGCTCTCTAAAGAGCGCGAAAACCTCATTTCTGCGATTAAGCAGGGTGTTGCCGCCGATTTGATCAAAGATGATCTCATGCGTGTATCTGAACGTTTGGAAGAGCTTGAAGAGCTGGTGCAGGACAAGCAGGTTTCTAAACCCCTACTTCACCCCGTCATGGCAGAAAGGTATCGCAAGGAAATTGGTCATTTACGAGAATCCCTGAACCATGAGGATAGCCGCTCAGAAGCGCATCTTCACCTACGCTCTTTAATCGAGAAAATAGTCCTCACGCCCGTGCCAGCCCAAGATGATCTATCGATTGATCTTTATGGCGATTTGGCTGGGATTTTATCAATTGCTTCACAGGAGAATCCTATGAAAAACAAGAGCCTAAATGAAAAACGGCTCAGACAAATAGCTGTTAATGACAACTTTTCGTCTGAACCGTCTGTAAAATTGGTAGCGGGGGCTGGATTTGAACCAACGACCTTCGGGTTATGAGCCCGACGAGCTACCAGGCTGCTCCACCCCGCATCAATGTGGGGCGAATTCTATCGGAAGCCTGTAGCCTTGACAAGCATTATTCCTCAAACTTAGTAAGAAAATGCATAAAATACAAAACTTTTTAACAAGAAGTGTTATTCGTCCGATTCTAGTCTACAAAAACTCAAGTCGAAGCCATTAATTATGTCTGCTATTAATGCTATATTAACAGCAAATATTCTCTACGGATCACTGCTCACCGATCATTCCAAGAGCGAATAGACTTATGGAGATTATTCACCTTACAAGTTGGTTGGTAACAAGTACCCTATTATGATACTTAGAAATTGTTGTTTCTTTTTTATTCTTTTAACCTTCAGTCAACCAGGCTGGACCAGCTCTTACAGTATTAATTCATTAAAACTCTCTCATATTTCTACTGCTGAAGGACTAAGCCATAATACTGTTAATCGATTCTATCAGGACAAGCATGGATATATATGGATAGCAACAAGTTCTGGTGTCGACCGTTTTGATGGTCAGACGATGTTGTCGTTGAATGAACCCGACCATCTGGTTAATAACAGCCAAATCAACTCCTTAATGCAGGATAGCCAGGATAATTTTTGGGTCAGTACCCATCGCGGGCTGGCATTTGTCAATCACAACCAAAGCGTTAACCATTTTTCAACCTTTCCCTCCGGGCAAAAATATCAAGCTAGCGCTAATATGATTGTTGGAACTGAAGAAGTCACGTCGGGCAATATGTTAGTTTTTACTTGGAATGGTATTTATCATTATAAGATAGAAGGACGCGATATTTTTCAATCGCAGGCTATGGAAGTTTTTCATTCACAAGAGAATAATATTCTGTCCTTTGAAAAAGATGGTGATTTTTATTGGTTAGGAACAAGCCATGGTCTATATTTGTTTGATACAAAAGATCTGTCCGTAAAACATATACCTATGTTTTTAGATGGGATTGAAAATTCGACGGCTTTAGATCTTAAAATCAACCGCATTAAAGTCGCTTCCAACAATCAACTTTTGATCAGCGCTAACAAAGGACTATTTTTAATTGAAAAAAATAGTGATACGAAATTGCGAGCCAAACAAATTACTAACAATTTTGTTAGTGACCTATTAATAAAATCAAATCTTGCTTATTTCGCCGCTTTCGATCAAGTTAAAACTTTTGACTTGAACACTCATGAAATATCTACTGTTTTATCCTTAAAGAAGATCTTACCTGAGCACTCTAACTACAAAATTAAAACGCTATTCATCGATAACAATCAGTTGCTATGGATTGGCACTCAGAGTCAGGGCGTCTATATTTGGAACACCAACAGTCTAGTTTATAATTCATGGAATGCTAATTCTGTTCCAGGCAAAGCAAACTTAAACTTACTCGATAACAATGTATGGAGCATCGATCAAGCTACTGAGGGCGGACTATGGATTGGGACAGATAAAGGGCTCAATTACTTTGATCTCGAAAAGAATGTTATTTCGTCAACCGTTAATTCTAATAATATCAATTCCTCTGTCGACAACTTGAAGATATATGATTTATTTGAAACTTCCAGCAAACTTTGGCTTGCGACTGGCAATGGATTACTGGAATACGATAAGAATTCAAAATTAGTAAAAAATTTCTTGCCTGATTTTAAAAAAAATAACCAGCCCATCATTATTTTTTCTCTAACATCAACCACTCCCCAAGAACTTTGGTTAGCGACCAGCTTAGGGATACTAAGATTTGACACCCTTTCCAAAAACTTTTCTTATAACAAAAACATTATGTCAGCAATCAACTCCAAACCAACTCGTTTGGTGAAGTTTATTAATAATAAACTCTGGATAGCGCGACAAGATAAGCTTGTTAATTACTCTTTCGAAAATAAAGACATTCAGGTAATCATGACATCTAAAAAAAATGCTAAAGGAATACATGCAACTTTGACTGACCTGAAACTTATTGGCAAGCATCTATGGGTATCTTATGCACGAGATGGCATTTATATCATGGACATAGAAAATAACTATAAAATAGTCAAGCACTTGCATAGTTCTAAAGGATTTCCTGAAAATATGATTTACTCGATAGAAAACTCTAACGGCTCGGTTGTTGTTAGTAGCACACAAGGACTTATTAAGATCAATCCTGAAAATTTTGATTATCGATTGTTCAATCATCACGACGGGCTCATCAGCAATGAATTTAATGAAAATGCATCACTTAAAGCAGAAAATGGTTCTCTTTATTTTGGCGGATCAAATGGAATAATCGAAATACAACCCAGGCAATTGATAAAAGAAGAGCAAGTACCACAACCAAAAATATCTTCGATAGAACTTTTGTCCCAAGGTGTTGCATCGAAAATATTTTTAAATTTACCAAAAACGCTACTCATAGAAAACCACCAAGATACTCTTTATTTTTCCCTATCCACCCTCGATTTCCATTCAACAAACAAACGACAATTTGAGTACTGGCTAGAAGGTGCGACACGGCAGCCGCCCAGGATCATAAATCATCCAGAAATAATGTTAACAAATTTGCCCAGTGGAAAAACGACTCTTTACATTCGAACCGTTTCTTTAGAAAACGATGAACGTTCGGAAACGCTCCAATTTCCACTGATGGTAACTGATAGTGCACAATTTATGATTCCAAATACCTTTGGGATTTATTTTATTGCTGCAATAGTTTTTATTCTAATATTATCCTGGCGAATAGCGATAAAACGAAAATCTACTGCTCTTTACAAACAACTCAAAGAAAGTCAAGAGAGAATGGACTTGGCCCTTTTCGACGATCGCAGAGGAATTTGGGACTGTATAATTGATGAAACAGATATCGATAAATCTTCATTTATAGTTTATCAAAACAAGCGAGATCCGCTAAAACTAACTCTCGAAAAACATTTTTCTATTATGCATCCTGAAGATGTAGAAAAAACTAAAACGGCATGGGTTGAATTTGCTTCAGGTAAGAAAAGCTCATTTTTTGAAACTTATCGTAGTTTTTTCTATCAACGCTGGGTTTGGAATCGAGTCTATGGAAAAGTTAATGAATTTTACCCATCGGGTCATCCCAAAAGAGCGACCGGTATTTGGACTGACATCAATCCAGAGAAAAAAATCGAAAACAAACTCAACTTGTACAGCCATGCCTTTCAAAGCACCCAAGATATCGTTTTTATTTTAGACAACGATTTTAATGTTATCGTAGTGAACAATGCATATGAGAAAATCACCGGATATTCTTGCGAAAAACTAGTAGGGCGCAATATGGTTGATATTGTATTTTCACGCTTTACGGAAAAAGAAACTCTAGAAATCAAAAAACAAGTACAACTCAATAAGCGGTGGCAAGGCGAAAGTTCTGTACCCCGAAGGAATGCACCAAGCTTTCCTGTGGACGTGCGCACTAATGTTATCACCAAGAATGGTGTCGATAGCGGCTATGTCGTTGTGATGACCGACGTAAGTCAACTAAGACAAAGTACCCCCTCTATAGAAAAAAGTTTCCACGATCAGCTAACTGGTTTACCAAATAAAACATTAGCGTTTGATAGACTAAGGGAACTATTAAAATTTTGTCAATTAAGCGAGCGAAAATTATCTATAGTATTTCTTAGTATTGATTATTTTCCTAAACTAATGTCTCAATTGGATAAACTAGTTTTAGATAATTTAATCGTACAAATAACCGCACGCTTATTGCCATATATCCAAAAACATGATGTTATTGCCTGTTATGAGCAAGGAACCTACATTATTATACTTAATCATTCATCTGATGGCAGCGGAATATCACATACTATTAATCAAATGCTAAAAGAAGTTTATAAAACCTTTTCAGTTGATGAGCAACCAATCAATGTTTCTGCATCTGCGGGAATCTCTAACTATCCCGATGACGGTGATAATTGGAGTGAATTAATCACAAAAGCTGAAACTGCTCTCGCCCAAGTTCAAAAAAAGGGTAACAACCTTTTTAAGTATTACCACGAAGATAGTAACAAGAAAGCACTTGAAGAAATAGGCATCGAAAATAGGTTAAGCCAAGCCATCCATGCATCTGAATTATTTTTGGTATTCCAACCAACGTTAGACCTGCGCTCTATGAAAATAGTCGAACTAGATGTTAACTTGCGTTGGCGAATGCAAGACAGTCGAATTATTTATCCATCCCAGCTTTTACCGATAGTGAAGAAAACTGACATGCTAAAAATGATTTCCAATTGGTTGATAGTACAATCGTTTATTTCTCTTAATAGGTGGATTCAAGAAGGTACGGAAGCCCATCTTAATATTAATCTCGCAGCAAGTTATCTATTAGAGAAAGAAACGGTTAGCTTTATTCAACAAAAATTACAGCTACACGAAATCGATCCCGATTTTATTTTCATCTCAATTAATGAAGATGATATTGGTAGCAAGCCAGATGAACTTGCAGATAGAATACTAGAACTAAAAAATTTGGGTATTCGATTTGTTCTTGATAATTTTGGAAAGAGTATTGCCTCGATACAAAATTTAAGGAAATTCGAATTTCATGCAATAAAGTTTGATCGAATATTAACCAGAAATATTGGTACCGATAGTCTAAATGATGGTGTACTACGTGGAATAATATCGCTTATAAATGAAGTCAATTTGAAAATGGTTGCGAAAGGCATAGAAACAGAAGAACAGCTAGAATATTTAACCACGCACGGCTGCCAATATGGACAAGGTTTTTTGTTTTCAGATCCATTAATCGAAAACCAAATACGCCAATACCTCTTGGGCAAGCATTAAGACAGAGCAATCCTTATCTAATACACCAATATTAGAATTTATCTTGCCATTGACTTGCATCAGCGCTTTGTTTATCTAATTCTAAACCTGCAATAAATTCGTTTTCGGTAGTCTGTGTCACCCAACGGATGACACCAGATAAATTGAATTGACTGTGATCCGCTTCAAACTCAACTAAAAGCTCAAGCACCGAATTCTTTTCTAATCGATACTTACCGTGAAGACGAATTCCATTGTTAGAAATATCTTTCATGGTGCCTTCGTATCGGATTTTTGAATTTGTACTCTGGTGAGTCGCATTTAAAATATCGATATGCACTCGCCCATTTTGTGAATAACGGGGAAAATTCCTCTTCTCTTCAATCATGAGCCCACCTTCCTTACAATCTAAGGTAACCTAGCTTTACTTAGATTAAGTATAGACCAAGATGCTTGCTTAGGTGGATTGATTTTCCAATAACTCGATCAGAGCCAATGATGAATTGAATTTTGATAATATTGCAAAACATTGTCTGCATTTTTAGCCATCAGATAGTTTTCACCATCGCGTTCAACTAAATGCCGTAAACAAAGCATTTCCATTGCCGCTTCTAAGTTCACTTGTTTATCTTTATTTGGAAAAAGTACCTGCCCCCCTTTGGACTCGACTGTTTCAATTAGAATTCTCGCTTTAGATAATACCTGTTCCTTATTAAGTGGCTGATTCTTTGATGATAAAAATACATTTGCGAGTAAAACAATGGGCACTGCGGGTATTGTTTTTTCTATCTCATGCATTAACTCATCAGCAAGAACCGCGACCTGAGTAAAGCGCTCTTCGGAATCTAACTGGTTAAAATTAACCTTGTTTTTTTCGCAATACTCTTTAGTTGATATAGGATTAGCAAAACTAACACTCGCGTACCCAAAACGTTTCCACTGATGGCGACGAGCCAGCAGCATGGTATGTATCCAAAACTTTACTGTGGTCTTAATCGCATACCAACCAGAGCGTTTTTTTGCATTTGGATCGAGGGTTCTTAACAAAGTCCGATCTTCTAATACACGATCATAATTGATCCCAACGGGAATAAAAACTACATCGCGATCTTCTTCATGATTATAGTTTCTTAACATATAATCTAGAAAGCCCAGCTTGGGCGCTCTAATCTTGCCATCCCGAGTCAATCCACCTTCAGGAAATACAGCTTGGCATACTCCCTCTTTAGTTGCCATGGCGATATAGCGCTCGAGTACTTTTCGATAGAGTGGATTGCGAGAATTTCTACGAACAAAATAAGCCCCCATCGATTTTATTAAACTCTGCAAAGGCCAGACTCTCGCCCATTCGCCAACTGCGTAAGACATTGTCATCTTTTCGGATATCAAGAATGACACTAGTATGTAATCCATATTGCTACGATGATTCATCACAAAAACTACCGTCGCATTAGGATCAACTTGACTTAAATGCTTTTTTGTCGCCGTCTTAACTCTGACTTTATAGAGTATCATCGCAAGTTTCTTTGACATCCAGTATCCAAAGCGATAATAAATATAGGCATTAAATGACGGAACAATTTCACGAGAATAAGTGTGAACCTTTTCCATCAACACATCTCTAGGAACCTCGTCAGATATAGCTTGTGAATGAACAAGCTCTAACACCTGCGGATCGTGGATTAACCTGTCGAGCAATACCTGTCGTTTGGTTAATTGAAACGGACGGATCTCAAAGTTAAGTCGCTGGTTTAGCTCATGTATGGCAAGATTGATCTTTTTTCGGAAAAACCAACGAAATCCAGGGAAAAGAAATCTCTGTACGATCACAAATGCAGCAACCGCCGACAAAAGAGCAAACAACCAAAATGGAATTGTGATCGGATCAAACATAGATTTAGACTTTAATTGATATTGTTATTTTTGAGCCCAGATAAATCCATGGTTGGGCACATCTAATCGGTAGACTATCACTTTAGAGACTTATAGGTCAAAAATCTCCGATAGTAAAAAATAAGTAGAATAACTAATCAATATGCTCTTATATGCCTAATCAAATAATCACTATGCTTGTTCCAAATTAAGCTTTTCCTCCTTAAGACCTTGCTCATTCAACTTTTGCTCTTTATTAATAGACTTATCAGCTATAGAATCGAAGGTCAATAATACCGCTGGCAACAACAGCAAATCGACCACCAAAGCAATACTAATCGTCATAGCGGTAATTAGACCTAATTCAAAATTCAGTTTAAAAGTCGATAGCATTAACACGGAAAATCCAACCGTTAAAACCAATGTTGTTATAACAAGCGCAGGAGCGACCTGAGAAAAAGCATAGCGTATCGACTGTTCTGCCGTGTAACCTTTCTCACGACGCCCTCTCATATACTTACTAAGAAAATGCACCGTATCATCTACTATAATGCCAATAATCATACTAACAGATAACGCCAAGGCAAACCCAACCTCACCGATAGTCAAAGCCCAAATGCCAAATGCAATAATTGGTGGAACAAGATTAGGTACCAAGCTAATCATGCCGATTTTAAAAGAACGTAATGAAAACAAAATTAGAATCGAAATCAAAAACAACGCAAAAGCCACACCACCACTCATTTGTTCTACTGTACGGAGGCTTATATGTGAAAACATAAACTGCGGACTGCTAGCAATATGTCTAACTCCTTTAGCATTAATATCAAGCCATGCTTGTGCACGCTCATTAAAAGAAATCATCTCATTATTTGACAAAGTATGTAACGAAACGATTACTCTAGTACCCGATTTGTCGACGTTGATTTGATTATTTAGATCCAATCCATAAGGTAAAGACATTTCATATAATAACAAATATTGTGCAGCCAGATCTCTATTATCAGGTAAGCTGTACCAGTCAGGCTGGTCACCATGCATATTTTTGTTCAGTCGTTTCATGACATCCGATAAAACGTTAACATGCACCACTTCTTGTTGTTGATATAACCATAAACGATAGTTATCGAGGAGCTGTAAATATTCTGGAGAACTTATACCTCCCGCTCGATTCGTTTCCAGTTCATATTCAAGATAATAGGGCCCTGTTAAATGTTCGGAGGCGTAATCCGTATCGACTCTAAAGTCAACTGACTGATCAAAAAACTCCCAAATCCTGTCATTAATAACATTTAACGGAATTAGCGCGCCAGCAAGTAAGGTAATAGCCAACATTGACCATAGTAATCGCTTACGCTGATCAATCACAAATTCAGCTAGTCGAAGCATATATTCACTGAACTTGTTATTTTGCTTTTTAATTTTTATGGGGAATAGCATAAGCAACCAAGGTAAAAAAGCAATTGATAAAATAAATGAGACCAACACGCCAAACGCTACCATATTTCCTAAATGATGAAATGGGGGAACATCTGAGAAATGCATCGTTAAAAAACCGATTGCTGTAGTAGTGGCTGCCAAAACAACGGGTTGAATATTAACTCTTAAACTTTCGGTTAATCCTTCACGTTTTTGCATTCCGGATCTCATATTTTGAATCATAGTCAGTAAAATATGTACTGCGCTTGCCACCACGATAGTCATAACGATCGTTGCTGCGCTTGCTGAAACTGGAGTTAGTTTTACGCTTAGCCAACCAGCAAAACCAAGCGTTGAAAGAACAGACAACACAATCAACATCAAAATAGAGAAAGTTGCGGTTATGCTACGCAATGAAACAAGTAGACCAACCAGTATCAATAAAAACATGATCAATGTAAGAGAGCCCATATCTGCTGCTGATGTTTCCATAAAAGCATTATCCATGACCACCAGCCCCGTTAAGTGAACATCGATCTCTGGATTATTGTTTTTCATTTCTTTTATCAAATCACGAGCGTAAGCAGTAACTGTTGGACTGCCCTGAGGATTACCCTTTGGCAAATTTATGGTAATGTTTACACCGGTTACCCGACCATCAGCTGAAATGACACTATTTAATAATAAAGGCTCTTGCAGAGAAACCTTTTTAACATCTACCAGTTTTTCATCAGACATTTCAGCCGCGTTCGTAACCAGATCCTCTACAACCAAGTCATCTTCATTCGCATAGGTATATTGAAAATTAGTCAATGAATCAACACGTGTAGAAAAAGGAATCTGCCATGCTTTCTTACTCAACCACTCAACACTAGCGAGTGTGTTTCTATTAAATACATCACCATTTTTTGGGGTAATTAAAATGACGACATTATCAGACTTAACGTAAGTTTTTTGAATCGAAGAAAAATCTAAGAACTGCGGATTATCATCTGAAAACCAAACTTCATAATCCGTTGCAAAAGATAAAAAACGCACCCCACTTGCCATAAAGAAAACCATAACAAGAGACAGGAAGGCATATACCCACCGCCATTTGACCATATTTTTTGCTATTGAACTTACCATAGAGTTCTCCTGGATTTTGAGCCAATTAACGTATTCGTTTTAACGAGTTTTTATTAAAGTCCTTATCATTTAAAGCGATATTAAAATCATAATTCGACCATTTAAGCCTGGTTGTTTTTCCGTTCTGATGATTCAGCATCATCATTTCATCAGCTCGCCAATATTTCCCTGCGTACATTTGATAATCATTAAAAGTTAATGTTTTAAGTAAAGTGTTTTTTCGATCATAAAAATCTATTTTTTTAAATCGATATTCCATTCCATCAACCCAGACAACTCTTCTGGTATAACCAGAGTTTTCATCAACGGGATATTGCTCTATAACAAAATGGTTTTTATCATCTATGATTTCTTCTTTTATATATTTATACGTGTATTTTTCTATTTCAAAAGAGTTCAAATCTTCAAAAGCAAATTCCGATCCCATAAAAGGACCCGATTTATTTCTAGAATCAATTCGTTTAACTCGCTTTAATGCTGGTAAATAGAGCCATTGGTCATCAGCACCAACTGAGTGAGAGAAACTTAAAAAAGCGGTACCCTTGATATCCTTCGGCTTATCAAAAACAATCAGATTCTTGTCTCCATCATTTAACTGTTCAATACTCTTAATACGTAACTCTCGAACGCTTTCTTGTCCCTGTCTGTTACGTAAAAGCATCAATATTTCAGCACCATTAGCTCCCCATCCAGTATCCCTTTTTTTTACCTCTCGTGAAATTTTTAATCCATTCTCCTCTAAGTCATTTGCGTTAACTAAACTGCAATCGAGAATAAAAATAGTCATAATAATCAGCACGATGAACGATAGTATTTTTTTCATTTTCTTACCCTTTCGAACGTTTATAAATTAAAAACTCACTCACCTTTCCAATGCGGTGGAATCGTCTTGTCAAAAACAGAAATTTCTTCAATTCGTTTCATCCAGCTATCTAATTTTGGAAACTTCTCCTCTAGAGGCAGATAAACAAAATCTAATGCATCATTAGCTTTCATATATGAGATACGCTTCAAAAAAGCGATGGCTGGATAAAAATAAATATCCGCAGCGGTCAAACTCTCACCAGCAAAATATGGACAATTTGTGAGCCAACTTTCGATTGATGCAAGCTCCAGGCTTATGGTCTGAGCCGTTTCATTACTTTCACTAACTTTTTCAAGCGCTTGTCCTCGCATTAAACTTCTGGAGAGAAGATACATAGGCTCTATCGCATAATGAACCAACTCAGCAATTCGTTGCCAGACCAAACCTGACTGAATATGACCAATCCCAAATAAAGGCGATTCTGGATACTTAGCTTCCAGATAGGACATAATAGCCAATGATTCATAGACTACGTTGTCTCCATCTTCCAACAGGGGCACTTTTCCCCTGGGGTTTAGATCATAAAAACCACTGGTATCGCGATCCCAACTTTTGGGCTCTATTCGGATCGATTCATATTCAATATTTTTTATCGCCATAAATAGCATTACTCGCCAGGCATTTGGACTACCACTTATCCAGTGCAATTTTTCTTTCACCATTTTTCTCCACAATCTAATTTATTAAATATAATGATTCAGTCAAGGTTCTTCTAGAGTATTTTAGCTCTCTAGAACAGCGCCATTAAATGTATAAATATTTCTTTTGAGTTCCTCTGAAGTAATAGATTTTTTTAAACCATTTGGTGTTGCATCAGTGTATAAATCGACCGTTTTGAAACTCTGCACATGCAACTTTGCTATGCTTTTAAAGCTAGTTAACCTTGATTCAGGAGATTTTAGTTCAAGATAACGGGCTAATTATTGCAATTAGTGTATTTATTTATGCAGATCGTACATATTAATAGATTAATTGGTAATATTTGCTACTATGTAAATAATGAGTTCTATATGAATGATGACCGAAATGAATAACAATCAAGCCAAAGACATTCTTGCAGATGTTTTAAGAGTGGGAGATCTGGGCTCACGTATTATATGTCGACCAGAGCTTTTTTCATCTTGGGGATTACTCTTTCCTCCAGAAAATAGAGCCTATTTTCATATCATCAAAAAAGGTAGCTGTTTATTTGTTCCACAAGCTGGTTCAAAAACTTCAATCACGCTCCATCAAGGTGACGTATTGTTTATTCCCAAAGTTAATAATTATTCGCTGCAAAGTTCACACAAAATAAAACCACGAAACTATCTGAATGAACTTAAAAGATTAAAGAAAAAAGTCACCCAAGGTGAAGAAAAAGTATTAAGAATGATCTGTGGCTCTTATGAGCTAAGATCGAACATGTCAATGCCTTTTTTTTCATTGTTACCTAGCTACATTCATTTAACCAACGAAGATCTAAATCGCTTTCCCGAACTCGCGCAAACCGTACAAATGTTAATTCGAGAAGACTGTCTATCAAGTATTGGTAGCGATTTAATTGTCGCCAGATTGCTGGACATTTTTTTGATACAAATCGTGCGTTTCTGGTTAACTCATTGTAAAAAAGAATCGAGCGGGTGGTTAGCTGCCACTCTAGATAACGAAATTGGAAACGTGCTATCAATCATGCACAAATTTCCAGAACAAAAATGGAACGTCGAAAGCTTAGCCAAAGAAGTTGCGATCTCACGAACAAAGCTGTTTACAAAGTTCACTAAAGTAGTAGGAATATCTCCGATACAATATTTGACCAACTGGCGGATCGAATTGTCCAAGCAAATGTTATCAACGACCAATTTCTCGATCCTGGAAATAGCCAATAATGTTGGTTATGAGTCGGAAGCTGCTTTTGGGCGTGTGTTTAAGAAGTTGGAACAAACTTCGCCGGGTAAGTATCGTCAAAAAGCTTGATGGTTAAATTAAGCTGTGCTTTGCTTAGAATTTAAAGGGCTTGTTAAACTACAGTTCCGGACTTTGTCTTTCCGACTTTTTTAGCTGGCTTGAACTGTATAAGTCTGGACTAGAAATGACAATACAAATTCCAGAGTTCGACTTGATCTAACAGGGATAGTCTCAATTTATCTTATTCCGGACATTAGATTCGATATTCCTTTGTTCAGCAAGCTAAGGAATAACGCTTGCAATCATCGCCAGCAGCGATAGACTGTGACTTTTAAACCAATAAGAATTCTTGCTCCGTCAACTACACTATTACTTGTGGTTTATTGAACAGAATAAGCGGTTAAGTACTAAGAGAGATTATGAGCAATACTCAAGAAATGGATTTTAAATCAGCACACAAACTTTCATCGTGGCACCGAGGAAAACTCCTTGAGAGTGACTTTTGCGGTTGCTTTCATTGCATGAAAATATTCACTCCAGACAAGATTCATGAATGGGTGGACGATGATGACAGCAACATTGGACAAACTGCTATGTGCCCATATTGTGATATTGACTCTGTAGTTGGCACGGCTTCTGGCGTTCCAATTACCAAAGAGTACTTGAGTGGAATGAATCAAGTGTGGTTTACCTGCTAGCTATGTTTTATGGAAATTAATCAGATTTTAAGTGTTGAAAAATTAAGGGATGGAGGTTCGCTTATCGTGAATTTTCAATCTGATGATTCATGTAGCTATTGGTTAATGTTGCCTATTGCCAACTTTGAATCAGAAAATCCTAAATTTAAAGAGCCGGTTTTGGTCAACAGAACAACAAGCATCGAAGTTGATTTGAGTTGGAGTAGTGCTCATGCATGGCTGAATCGCCTAGCTACTTTTATCAACGATAGTGAAGATAAAGAACTGGTAAATAGAATGTTGGATATTGTTAATGAGAATACTTAACAAATCGCAGAAATTCGAAATGCAAGAATCCGCATTTGATTCGGCTTGGCGTTAGGCTAGTGAAGATGCGTTCAATTTTTATTATGTCCATCATACTCAATCTTTGTAGTTGCGCTAATTTCGTGGTCGAAGATAATTTTAATGGCTCAATTTCAGCGATACCTAAATCTGCCAAAGCAACAAACTGGATACTGAACCATTGTGATAATGCAAAGCCTATAAGATTTAAAGAATTGAACTGTATGCAGCACGGTGGAGAGATATATCGGGTCGACATTTCCTTTCCAAAGAATAGGGAAGGACGCGCTATTTCCGAAATGCGACGAATACTTATAGTACAACATGCTTTATTGATTGAGCGAACAAACAAGAATAGATGGTGTTTTAACTTAGTTCCAACACCAAAAAATTTACTTAAGGCTACGGGAATAAAGTTTATTGCTATGGGTTATCAACGCAATTGCAAAGCCCCCGCGCCTAACAAAACGTTGCTGTAAATGAACTACAGAACGAATCGGTATACAAAAAATATTGCGGAGTAGTAATGAAATATTGGGATATAGATGAAGTAGCTCAGGACTTGAAGAATAAAAACCTGTCTGAGTGGGAAAAAACAAAATATTACATCGCTACACTTTTTTTGCAATTGGCATTGCTTTCTATTACTGGGCTTTTCTTTGGCTACGGTGTGAACTTGTATGTAGTTATAGGTCTTGCTGTATCAGCTTTGATTTCTTATTTTTGTATAGTTAATGTTTATAAATCGTGTGAGAAAAGTCAGGGAGTTTCTGTCATAGAAGCCCTGATTGTTATTGGGTTTCCTGCTACAGTCAAATCGCAAACGGTCTACTGGGCAGTATACGTTGTGCTGCTTTCTGGATATAATTCTGCCATGATTACTGCTAGTACTTTTACTTGGATTTTCGTAGCATTAACTCCGGCATACTATGTTTTATTTTTCTCTTTAGTAAAGCAAGGTGTGGAAAGAGCAAGCATATAACCAGTCAAGACAGCATATGCGAAACACGCAATTCTGCTTGAGGCGTTGAATGTCAGCAATTGACCGTTTTCTGAAATTATCTTATTCCGGACATTCGATTCGATATTCATATGGTCGGTAAGCTAATAATCACCATCATCGGTAGACTGTGACCTTTTAAACCATTAAAATTCTCGTTCGGCAATCCATCCCATTACTTGTGGTTTATTGAACAGAGTAAGCTGTTATATGAGATGAACTCTAAATCGATCAAAATTATGCCTGATTATGGATGCCACCCTTTATGGCATTACAAAGACGATTTAGTTGGCGAGATTGATCCTCGCTCTCTTAAAATATCGGAAGAGCTAATTTTGGAGCTTTCAGCATGGGCTTTAGAGTATGATAAAACGCTGAACCAAAACTATCCTCCTGATTCTGGATTTGAGAGTGAAGAATCGGAGACTAGGTTCATTGGGCATGGCTTAAAGTTAGCAAGAAAACTAAAAAACGAACTTAATGGTGTATCAGTTTTTTACTTTGACAATAGGGTTCAACATGTACAGGTCATATAACCATACGCAGGAAGTCGAAATGCCTAAAAAAGCATTCGATTCAGCTAGGCGTAATACACAAAACGCTAAATTTTGACCTCTACTGAATGTCAGCTTGACCGGAAGCTGTCGAGCAACGTGATGGAATTACAAAAAAAATCGACTTATTGAAATATTCGAAGTAATGATGCATAGTAAGTAATTGTCACGTATCAAGAGCTTGCATTATTTTTTTGCTAAAAAGCTCACAATAATTAATGGAACGAGTGTTAGCTAAATACAAATCAGGAAAAAAAATGAATTTGGATGATAAGAAAAAAATTATTCAAAAATACTTGGAAGCTTATAATCAATTTGATGTAGATGGAATGCTTAGCGTTCTATCTGATGACATTAAATTTGAGAATGTTCAAAATGATGAAGTTAATGCTTCGTCTCATGGAAAGGATGAATTTAAAGGGATAGCTGAGCAAGCGAAGGCTCTATTTGAAGAGCGAAATCAAACTATAGAAAACATAGAAGATAGTCCTGAAATAACTCTTGTAAAAATATCTTACTATGGAAAACTGGCTTCCGATTTACCAAATGGTATGAAAGCGGGTGATGAGCTGAGTCTAAGTGGTGCTTCAGAGTTTGTTTTTTCAGACAAGTTGATTTGTTCAATTCGTGATATTAGCTAAGTATCATATAACCAGAAAATGAATAAAGAAACTAAAAATAGATTCTTTTTATTTAGTTGTAATAGATAAGGCACCATAACTTTACCTCTTCTAAATTGTCCGCTCTTGACCGAATAGAGAAATGAAACAAAACATGAAATACATTTACCTCATAATTTTAGCGATTATTTCTAATTTTGCATTGTCTTGCAGTTGTAGGGACGTATTGTCTTTGGAGCAAGCTGCCAGGCTCAGCAAGTATGTATTTATTGCCGAAGTGTCAGCTCCGATGACGAAAAAAATTTCGGGAACTATGATTACTAAATACAACATTTTGAATTTAGAGAATATTAAAGGAACTCCAACTTCACAGTATTTCCAAGAAGAGTTCGAGATTAAACATTCTTGCAATGTAACTCTGAATCAAGGTGACAAATGGCTAGTATTTCTAAATTCAGACGAGTCCAAAATTGACTTAGGTGGCTGTGGTGCGAGTGCACCATTGGAGTATTTGGAGTGGGCGGAGAAGGACTGGTTGAGTCGCGTAAAGAACTCTAACCAGAAATCTGTGATCGACGCGAAAGACGCGCAACACAATTAGGCATTGAATGTCCGGTTTTGACCGATTGCTGTCGAGCAACGTGATGGAACTACAAAAGAACGGCTTATTGAAATATTTGAAGTAATGATGCATAGTGAGCGATTATCACTAAACAAGAGTTATATTTGAAAGGAAGTTCAATGCACACTCACAACTTTGATGAGTCGGAATGGCCATTCGATTTTCCAATAAATCAAATGGCAATCACTACTAAATTTGTGATGGACGACTCCCACCCAGTAACGGCTGTATTGCTTGATAATGAGAATGAATGGCAAATTCTATGTGGCACTACGCTAGATCCTGATGATGGGATGGTGGTCTGCATGGGTTGTCTTTATGATAAATTTCCATTTTTAGCTGAGTTCACCGATTTAAAACCTGGCTGGGAAGCTTTTAGAGAGAATGAAAACTCTGATTGGGAAATCTCAGAAATCGAGTGGGATGACGAATAAAAAATATAATCAAAAATTGTAAAATATTCAAGCTAAGAAAACGCCCATATTTTTTATTAGGCGTAATACATAAACGCCGAAATTTAACCGCTACTGAATGTCAGCAATTGACCCAGACCGTGTAAAAACGTAACCTTAAAAATTTAGAACGCGTCGCTACGTGAATATTTTAAGAAATTAGAGTAAATCCCCTACCGCATTCAATCTCAAGCGTATTTTGGAACGAAAAATTCTCCAATTATTCATCCCGTTTTGTTTTTACACAGCCTGGACCGTTTAGGGATGCCTCATGTCAGATGATATTTAAACTTGTATCTATAAATTGTTAGATCAAGTCTGGGCTACTACAGTTTGAACTGTTAACAGTTTGAACTGCTACAGTTGAATAATCACGTTCATTATTCAGCCTGCTTGATTCTGAACCGAGGTACATTAGTAGTCCAGCATACTCAGCTATCTACCGTTACCACCTTTATTATTAAAACCAACCATCAACCGCATTATCAAGCTTTGCTCGACATTCTTTCAATTGGACATTGTAGCGGCTGGAGCGATTCTTTACTTTATTCGCAACGGCTATCAACCAATCTTTGCTTTTATAAGTTCCCCGAGCGTAGCCTCCGCGCCCTTCATGATAAGCGAGATACTGTCCATAGGCATCCCATTTAGATAATTTTAATCGTTTTTGGCTGCCGTCTGTGTACCAACCAATGAAGTCGATGGCGTCTTCAAAATCATCCCGATCGGCATCATGATTCTCCGTCGCTCTGATATATTCATTCCACACAGGATCTTGCGCTTGCGCAAAACCATAAGCTGAAGAACTACGAGGTAATGGAATAAATCCTAAGAACCACTCTCTTTCTGGCTGTGCATCTTCTACAAAAGTAGACTCTTGATGCATAATTGCCATCATAATAAACATCGGCGTTCCCCATTTATGTTGAGAGTCTCTCGCCGCTTCATACCAATCTGTTTCACCTAAAAATATATCGCAGATATTTTCGACATTGCTTGGTTTATAAGATGCGCAACTGGAAAGGATCATCATCATAAACCAGACCAATAAAACCTTTACGCTCTTTGAATACATCTATTTACCCTAAATTTAACCGTTTGAAGATTGAGATATCTTATCACAGTCTTTTAAAAGGAAAAAAACAAAAACGCCCATCATGTTGGTGGGCGTTTTTTTAAGACAATACCAAGAAATCGTTTTTTACGGAAAAGTTATCTTGAATCGGTCAATAAAACCCACATCTACCGCCGCTAGATCTTTAACTCTTAACTGCCATGTTCCTAGAGATTCGGCCGTACCTGCCGTAATGTTATAACTTTGATTGATATTATTTAAAGAGCCACCGCTTCGGTTATGTAGATTAAAAACACTGCCGTCAGGCGCTATTAAATCAACAATCAAGTCCCCTATATATGTGTGAGTAATATCTACTTCAACCTGTATATTTCCCGATGCACCTTGGCGGGATACAAGCAGAGAGCTCGTAACGCCAATTGAATTATTGTCCGGAATATTCACATCGCTAATATTTTCAAAGCTCTCGCCGACAGTAACAAGGGTATAATTCCCGACCAATGAAGCACCACTATATGCACTATAACCGCGCAACATCACATAATAAGTTCCGGGCTGAATATTATTGATCGTACAAGTTTCCTGATTGCCACTTCGATAAGGACGACAATCCCAAATGCTTTGCGTTGGAGCACTACCGTAACGCACATATAGATCCGCATCACCAGTCCCGCCAGACAAGGTAAAAGATAAATCAATTGCATTATCGGGAACCTGCATGAAAAAGTGGGTCTCCTCATTTTGCGCACCAGACAGATTGGTTTTCGCAACGCCGTTGAACAACTCACTTTCATTTGGCGGAATAATATCGGAGATATTAATAAAGATCGCTGAAAATGCTCCCCAAATACCGCTCGAATCTTTAGCACGCACATAAACGATGTGCTGACCAAGCGCTAATCCTGCTGTGTCAATGCTTCCGGTAACTCCTTCGCTGGTATTGTTAAAATTGCCATCTGTAGCAGAAAGTGCAATCGCAGTCGCGCCAGTCGCCCAAGGTGGTGTGTCGATATAATATTCTGCGGCTATGATATTTTGTGAGGCTTCGCTACCATTGGCGGCACTAAAGCGAGTATCTATTCCTGTCGCATTTAAAGTACCAGTTCCGCCTGGCGCGATAGTCGCTGATGTTGAATTACCATTAATATTCAGATTTTCAATATCTGGTCCGCCTGGTGTTACATAAGGAGCTCTTACTACTTTCGCCGCATAAATCAAAGCCGGTAAATTATCAGGGATAACAGAGTTTTGATAAACCGAACAGCTTTGGAAAAAGCTCGTTCCTAGCTCAAAGGTAAATGCGGGTACCCCAAGTTCGCCGTAACTAACATTGTCGCTGGTACCATCCGTTGGATAAAGACCAATGGATTGCTGCGGAAAATAACCGTTAAAAAAAGCGAACTTTCTTCCCAAGGTTTGCATTGCCACACCGTTGGGAGCTGTTTGCGCCGTACTTCCCCAAGGCCATAGAACCAATTCACTATAACTATGAATATCGATGTGCATACCACTGGTGGTGTCAGGTGCAGCATCACCAATATTCGGTCCTCGGCTGTCAGGAAATATTGAACGAACATAATTTTCAATTGCTTGAGTTTCGGGTTCCGATCCTGCAAAGCTTCCACGATAAGTCGCATTGCATTGATTCCCACTCGATCCCTGACCATTGGTTGAATTCCAGAAAAAGCTAAAGTTTCTGTTAAGATCGGCTCCACGACTATTAGAAGTCGCACCACAATAATTTTGATTGGTATTTTTGCGCCATAAAATCCCTGTTTCCGCTTGTTTACGCCCATCAGGATTTGTTTGCAACATCAAGTGAATTTGATGATGATCGAGTAACCATGTAGCATCTGGATTCACCCCATAACCATCTAACAACCAACGAGCAAACTCTAAATTTAGCGGAGCGGTGGTGTATTCACGCGCATGGATCGCGCTGTTAATAAACAAAATGGGCTTGTCACCAACAATGTTAGTATTAGTTAATTTCAACACATTAATATCAAAACCACCAATACCTTGAGTTTTTTCCCACGAATCCCCCACATCAACCCACTGAGCAAGTGACGGGTTATTCGTTGCCATGGCTTGTGCTGCGCTAAAAGTTTCTTCTACCGTTTCATAACAGCTGTAACCAGGGATTGCTTGAACTCCTATCTGTTGACTCTGCTCACTAAGCGGATCTGAAAGCTGCCGAGTAAAGTTTTGTCGAAGCCTTTCAAGCCGCTGATTTCGCCTTTGAATGTAATCAGTCGCTGGTTTAAACTTATAACCAAACGATTTCAATTGTTGTTTTTCATCATCATTTAATTCTAATATCAAAAAACCTTGCTCGATGTTCGACTCAATCAGTTGGGAATGAAATGTAATCGCAGTCTTTCGAGCGATCTCCTCGTTAGGGAAATAGGCTTGATAGATGTTACTAATATTTTTCTCTTGCTCTAGTGCTTGTATAGTTTGTTCTAGCCGAGTTGCATTTGCTTGAACGGAAAAAATAATGCTTACGGATAAAATGCCAGACAATAGTCCAATCAGAATGTTTTTGTACATTAGCTAGTCTCCTTTAGTTTTTTGAAAAATGAAACTAGCCCGTCTTTGCACCTGATAAATCCAACATTAGCCAAAAAGCTTAATCGAATAACAAAAAAAGCAAATAATATTATTGATTGAGATGAACAAACTTGGGATTTTGTGATTGTTTTTCATCACTGAAATTAATGAACGCTGTTAATAAAATAATATTTCGATAGCAATCTATTTTGCTCAAATTTCAATCACTAATCGAATCAATTTTTAGTTGGTGCTTTCTATGTTAAAATTATGTCTCTAATCAATTGTTGCTTTAATTTCCTTGCTGTTTTATGTCGAGTAACCAAAACCCTATAGGTATTTTTGATTCTGGTGTCGGTGGATTGAGCGTGCTAAATGCCATTCATCAATTAATGCTATCAGAAAATCTCATTTATTTTGCCGACAGCCAATATACGCCTTATGGCGATAAGTCAGAAAAACAAATTGAAGATCGAGTTTTAGCCATAGCAAAACAGCTAATCAAGCAAGAAGTCAAAGCGATAGTGGTCGCTTGTAATACAGCAACCGCCGCTGCGGTAGAATCAATCAGAAAGCTTTACCCCGTCCCAATTATCGGATTAGAGCCCGCCCTGAAACCAGCATCAGAAAATACTCAAAATAGACGAGTTGGTGTGATTGCAACTAAGGCAACATTGGACAGTCAAAAATACCAAGACTTAAAAGACAACGTTGCTAAAAATATTGAATTAACAGAAAAAGCCTCTCCAGTATTTGTCAACCTGGTTGAAAACGCTCATGAAATTAATGACAAAGAACTTGCTTTAATCGAAACTGAACTTGCCGGTTTTAAACAAGCCAATGTAGACTCTCTGGTTCTGGGTTGCACTCACTATCCATTTTTAACCGAAGCCATCTCTGCGATCATGGGAACCCATGTTACTCTTTATGAAAGCGGACTGCCTGTCGCACAAGAACTACAACGAAGATTATCGGGCAATCTAAATTCATCAACACAAAAAGGAAAGATCAAATATTTTTCTAGCGCCCCACAAAAACCCCAAGACGCATTTGAATTGATATTAAAAAGAAAAGTCGAAATAAACCTATTTTAGTCAGCTTCCGAAACAGTTTCGGTCCTCGACTTCGTCCGAACAAATAACCAAGCCCCGAAAAAGACGCACACAACCGTTATGCCTGTAAGGATTAAAAGCTCCGTCGTAGAATAGTATGAAAAATTCATTAGTGCTCCAATACTCGAAACAACTAGGCATAAAGCTGCGACTACTTTATATTCAGAATGATTGACTGTTTTGGCACACAAGTAGCCAGCAAAAATAGAAATGAATGCGCCAATTCCCATACCGATAAGCGATATCGTTGAGCCGAATTCAACCGTTTGCATTTGTTGCTCAATTTGCTCAATTGGCACTCCTTCCATCGCCAACATCACACCGTAAACAATCCCTAAAACAACACCCACAGCAATCGATCCTCCAATATCAACGCCGGTTGCAATTAATATTGCTTTAATTGGCGAGCCTTTTTCCGAACTAGGTGGTATTAAATTTTTATCATCCAACTGAGATTCTGGGGCCTGATACATATTCTTTTCCATAATGTCTCCAATCGTATGGTTATTAGATCAACTGATTTTTCGATACTTGATCCGAACTGGCGCATCGGCGTCAGCTCCTAGGCGTTTCTTACGATCTGCTTCATAGTCCGCATAATTACCTTCAAACCAAACCGTTTTGCTATCTCCTTCAAAAGCAAGAATATGAGTCGCAACACGATCTAAAAACCATCGATCATGCGAAATAATCACGGCACATCCTGGAAACGCCAATACAGCTTCTTCCAGTGCACGCAATGTCTCAACATCTAAATCATTGGTTGGCTCATCAAGCAATAATAAATTGCCACCACTTTTTAAGAGCTTTGCTAAGTGGACTCGGTTACGCTCACCGCCTGAAAGATCTTTGATAAATTTTTGCTGGTCACCGCCTTTAAAATTAAATCTCCCGACATATTGCCTAGACGAAACTTGGTAATTTCCCACAGTGATGGTGTCAGAATCATTGGATATTTCCTGCCAAACCGTTTTGTTGCCATCCAAGCTATCACGAGACTGATCAACATAAGCGATTTTAACTGTTTCACCAACTCTCAGTTCACCACCATCAGGTTTCTCTTGATCAGTAAGCATTTTAAAAAGCGTCGATTTACCTGCTCCATTCGGACCGATAATACCAACAATACCACCCTGCGGTAGATTGAAACTTAAATCATCAACCAGACACTTTTCACCAAAGCTTTTCTGTAAGTGACTGGCTTCGATAACTAGATTACCGAGCCGAGGACCTGGTGGAATATACAAATCTTGCGTTTCATTTCTTTTTTGGTAGGTCTGCGAAGATAGCTCTTCAAATTTTGCAATACGCGCTTTGCTCTTGGCTTGCCGCCCTTTTGGATTCGACCGTACCCATTCCAATTCTTCCTTCATGGCTTTTTGATGAGCTGACTGTTGTTTCTCTTCCATTGCCAAGCGATTGCCTTTTTGCTCAAGCCATGACGAGTAATTACCTTCCCAGGGAATGCCGTGACCGCGATCTAACTCCAAGATCCAGCCAGCCACATTGTCCAGAAAATACCGATCATGAGTAATTGCCACAACAGTCCCATTAAAATCTTGTAGGAATCGTTCCAGCCAGGCGACAGATTCAGCATCCAAATGGTTGGTTGGCTCATCGAGCAATAGCATATCCGGCTTTGAAAGTAATAATTGACACAAAGCTACTCGGCGTTTTTCACCGCCAGATAAATGCTTTACTTCCGCATCCCACGGCGGTAAGCGTAAAGCGTCTGCTGCTTTATCTAACAGACGGTCAACTTCCCAACCATTTCCTGCTTCGATTTTATCTTGTAATTCGGCTTGTTCTTTTAAAAGCGCATCAAAATCTGCATCAGGATCGGCAAACGCCTCATTCACTTGGTCAAATCGAGTAAGGACTTCTTTCATTTCCTTTATCCCTAATTCGACATTGCCCCTGACATCTAAAGATTCGTCAAGTTGTGGCTCTTGTGGCAAATAGCCTATATTGATCCCTTTTAATGGAATTGCCTCTCCTTCAATTTCAGTATCGATCCCCGCCATAATTCTAAGCAAAGTTGACTTACCAGAACCATTAAGACCCAAGACACCAATTTTTGCACCAGGAAAAAAACTAAGTGAAATGTCTTTTAGTATGGTTTTCTTCGGCGGAACAACTTTGCTCACCCGATTCATTGAATAAATATACTGAGCCATTTATGATTAATCCTGTTTTATTTGTATTACATTTATAGGCTCATTATTTCATAATTCTGATTTTTGTTCAGTAGGAAAATCTATGGACGCTGAGATCTTAAATCCAATCAAGTGGTGACCGTATACCAATTTAGGGAAAAATCCATCACTATCCATTTGATCAAGTTTAAATATGGGTATATTCTTTATTAACACAGGAAGTCAACATCAACTAGTTGAGTACAATATTTATAACTAGGCTATTTTTGGCAAACTAGTTATGACAAGAGAGCCAAAGGAGTTAAAATGAACAGCTTATTAAAAGTTATTGTTGTTGCTGTTTTTTGTCAGATCTTGCACGGATGCGCTACCATTTTGGATAATGACCGCGAATTTTCCGAACCAATGACTGGTACTATCATGGTTGTTCGAGATGTGTTTAGCAATGATGAGGAAAATATTGGCTGCCAATCCAAAGCCAAATCTGCGCGAATTGCTTGTGAAAAAGAACTAGAAGAGTTAAAACAGTCTTTTGAAAGAGCAAAACAATAGCTCTAAACCTAAACGCTTATTACAAACCTAATAAAAATGCAGAGTCGTCAATGAATTCGATACTTCGATTTATTATTCTTATTCTTATTTTTCAGATCCAAAGCTCCCAAGCCAAAGCTGTTGAAAACTCTGACCAGTGGCTATTATCCAGGATTCACGAGCAAGTCGATAAACGGCAGCTGGAACCAGAATTATTCAGCAACGCGCTGGATAATCCTTCCTTCGATATTCAAAACGTCACCATTCAAGGCTTAGGCAGGATCGGTGGCGACCAGATCCTTGCATTAGTCAGACCATTTCTAAAAGACAACAATAGAGAAATCAGACGTGCCGCAGCTTTCGCTTTAGGTATCAGCGGTTCAGAAAAAGCCTCAAAAATATTATGGTCTACATTAGAATTAGAAAGCGATGAAACAGTCAGGCAAGAAATTTACTTGGGTCTATGCAATCTAGCTGGTGACAACCTTGTATTAGATATGCTTGCCAGACAGAAACAGGAAAAAAACATCAAAACGCGCTCAACAATTTTTCAAGGATTATCAACCGCTATCACTAACTATAAAAAAGTCAGCGACCAAATTGATATGAGTAAAAACCAAAGCGACATCGATTTTATCGAATTACTTTCACTATTTGAACGCGACGACGAACTATCCTATCACGTCGGTTATTTTTTAGCGCGTGTAAAAAAAATCCAGAAACAACTTAACCCTGCACAGTTGCAAAGATTTATTTATCTCATCAAATCAACTAGCAATAAAAAGATATTCGCTCGATTAATCGGCAAAATCGCTAAGAATAAACATCTCGCCAATCGAAAATTACTCTCTTGGCTAATTGAACATAGTGAAAGTGCTGATGTGTCACTCGCCACCGAAGCAACCCGAGCGATGGGCGCGCTTTTGTATATTCCGCAAGCTCAAATTCAATTGGGAAAACTACATGCTTCATCTAACCTCCAGGTTGCTCAAACAGCTTTACAAACACTTGCTAACTCTTCACTCGATGGTCTGTTTATTAAAAACTTGTTGAAAAAACAATTGAAAAGCGAACATCCGGCACTGGTAGTTGAGGCTATGTCTGGGTTAATTAAAAGGCAAAAGCGTGATGAAATGACCTGGGCTTTAAAAATTCTTTCTCATAAAAATGCCTACATAAAAATTAAATTTGCTCAGCTCATTGCGGAAAAGGATAAGGAAGCGTTCAAGAACGTTTTAACTATGCTTTCCAAAGATAAAGAATCAGCCGTAGCGGATTATGCTGCACAAATCTTAGATCCGGGAAAATCAACGCTTACTGATCAAAAGCTATCAACTATCCCTTTTGAACAAGCAAAAAAATCGATTGGGAAAAAAGTTGTATTGCGCACAAGTGCAGGCGAAATCGTGATCCAGTTGAATGATAAGGCAATTTATACCGCCGCAAATTTTGAGCTACTTACTAATGAGCAATTTTATAACGGAAGTTACTTTAGCCGCGTGATTGGCAACTTTGTAGCTCAAGGCGGCGATACCATTGGCGACGTTGAAGGGAGCAGCGATCAAACGATTCGAGAAGAAATATCTCTTCTTTCTCACCTAACGGGCACTGTCGGCATGGCAACTTCTGGAAAAGATACTGGTTCTTCTCAGTTTTTTATTAATGTTGGTGATAATGTTCACCTTGATCGAAAATATACTATTTTTGGCAATGTCATTCGAGGAATGGAGAATGTATACAAATTAAGTAATGGCGATCAGATTATTTCGGCAGAAGTGTTGGCAGAGTAATTAATCACCCTGCAAACCGTTGATGCAAATTCCCCCAAAAAGAATCCCAATTTTGCTTAGCTAACTGATACCCAACGACCAGCTCCGTTAATTGTGTCGGATCTTTATGCAATATTTCATCAATCGTATTTCTTACCATTCGATCATGAACTTTATCTTCTTCACCGGTATGAATTTCCCAAAACAGCCAATCTATTTCAGATTCTTTTTCGATGATCTCAGGATTCAAACGAAGTCTTTTATAAGCTGCGGACAAGTAAATCTGACACAAACATTCTGCTCCCATTCCTCGCAATCCTACTCCAAACATAAAGCCTCTTTGTAACATCCAACTAGATAAATTTTTTAAGAGTTCTATATTTTCAGGATACTCGGAATTATCCAAATATTCCCGATCATCTCCTAAACTAACTAAGAAATTATCCCACAAATTTAGATGGCACTCCTCCGGCTCTTGCCCTAATTCATCGACCGCAATTTGTGCGATCATACACTTGAACTTACCGAATGGCGCTTTGTACTGCAAAATGCCTAAATCACTAATGAAATATTTAATAAAGAAGCGATACTCATGAAAAATATGGATCAGTGCTGAAATTGGCGCTGTCTCCAAATAGGTAACATAGTTACTTGCAGCATACTCGGCTTCTAATTTGGCGCTATCTGTAAGTTGCCAAAATTCCGATATTGTTGAAACCTGTTTAGCTTCGTTAGTTGCGTTTAAAATTGCTGTGTCGTGATTAGAATTGTCCATAATTTTATTCTCCTAGTAACGATTAATTTAACCAAACTAACTGGTTAAAGGCATTAGAGAATAAAACTTGGTTTTTTAGAAGTCAATTATTATAAGCAAATTGTGAATACTGATGACAGTAAGAATGAAAAATGTGGACATAGAGCAACAAAATTGAGCAATCCAAATAAAATTTCCCTTCAACACCCTTTTAAAAATGGGAGGTTACTATAATTTATCTATATCGGTCTTTGCTTGAATGCTAGGGTTATATATATCGCCAGAAAGATGAATTGTTAACTCCATCGCGTCCGACAAAGAAAGCTCTTTATATTTCTGCCCAGGGATAAAGTTTATCTTTTTAATTTCACTAAAAACTTCTTTATACATATTGTCGTTTTTACAATAATTACTCAGTTGCTTTAAATAGTGTGCCGCCATACCAATCAATGACGTTTTAGATTGCTTCACAAAATTATCAGCATTAGTATTTAGTTTCGCGCTGCTTTGGCACGACGTTTTAAAATTTGAATGAGCTAATTCTACTTTGCTTTTCGCATCGTTAAGCTCTGTGATTCTAAAAATTGATTTTAAATGATTACTATATAACTCACCCGCATTACGAGTCGCAGACAGTTTTTTATCATAATAAAGCGGAATTTTTTTGTTTCTATCAGGCAATGTCGCTTCATAGTAGTTGCCAAAATAACCTTGATCGGAAATTAAATTAATCGTTGTTCCACCCACTTGGGTCAGAAATATTTTTTCACAACGAGTCGTCTCGCATTGTTTGAAATAAACAATACTTTTGTCATCAAACTGATGACCATCTACTTTATAATTAGCTAGAACTAATTCAGAATCTTTTTCACCAAGACTAACTAAAGTGATTTCGACGCCTTGATCGTCTTGATAACTCTTATAAACCCTCGCTTTGCCCAATGAAACTTCATTGGCATCTACCACAGCCGGAACTAAGATTGAAATAGCGCTCAGTAGTATAACGAATGCTTTAATTTTCATGTTACTTAACACCCAAATAGCGTTTACATTTATTCAAAACTGTTCCACTAATATTCTTGTGCTTTACAACTAATGCGCAGGCATTTTCGACGCCGTTTGCTTCGCTGCGAATTGCTTTTTTTACCGTTTGACTTAACTCAGAGATACAGCTGCCAAATGCAATATCTTGCGCTATTGGAACGACCTTATGACTTGGCTTTGCTATAAGCCCAGCTAAAACAGCATCGGATAAATCTGGATCATCGCACTTTCCAAGCTTTTTGAGTGGCTCGGCAAGTTGAAAATATTCATTTGCTCTTATATCAGACGCTTGACGCCTCACCTTTTTAGCAATCTCAAATGCGTAATTCTTGTTGGGATCTAACTTTATAAACCCTAGATATTCTTTATGACACTCACTTTCATTATAGCTAATGCAATATTTATAATAATCTGCTCCATAATCCGCTCTTTTTTTCATAAACCCTGTATCTTTTAAAATGCTGGGATAGAGAGGAATATATTGATCAAAAAATTCGAGGATCTTACTAGAATTAGCTTCTGCAAATAACCGTTGGAATCGCCCACTCATTGCCGAATCAACCAATTTTTCCCAATTGGCGTCTCTTTGTGCGGGCTTTATATCGCTTAAATGAGTCAGAAGTTCTTGCCATTGATTTTTCTTTTCCAACGCCTGTAGATCTGCCATGGAATACAAATTATCAGCCGAAACAGACATAACGAAAAAGAAAGCAAAACATGATAGCAACAACTTCATCTCATTAATTCCTTTAGATAACTAGATCGTTTACCAAATCGCCATAAACAAGTCTTTGTTTTTCCAGCTTCCGTATCCATCACCATTTAATGTTGCATTTAGCGTTCCATCTGCATATTTGAAATCAATATAAGTGTCAGAAAAATTATCTTTTCCGCTAACAACCACTTTTTTAACTTCCGCAATAGCTTCTTTGTAATCCGCATCTTTACAAGCTTCAATCATGTTACCTAAAACTTCGTTAACAACCAAAGTAGCAGCATAACCGATTGTAGTTTCGTGTTTGCTGGCATCTAATTTATATGATTCCCACTTGGCCCAGTCTACACTTACTTCAAGTTCAGCATTGCCACATGCTGTCTTTACGTTAGCGAGTTCAGCGTTGACCTTGGCGTTACCTGCCTTGATCGCTTTTTTGATTTTAATTCCTGCTGCACTAACACTTAAACTTAAAGATACAGCTATTATTACGAGTAGTTTTTTCATCTTGTTCTATGCCCCCATGACATTGATTAAATTAAACACAAATCCGAGAACACTATACTCCTAGTCTTTATGAACACCAACTGATTTTTACAGTCAACAACTCTAATTATTAAAGAAATGTGCTAGCAATCACAATCATGAGAAACTTGCTGGTTCCTAACTTAGCTTAATAAGACTAAATTTAGTTATTTTTGTAGAAAAGGTGAATATTCACCAAACTCCCAGTCAACTACCAATGCCGATTTAGTCAATATTCCTCCCTCAACAATAAGTTCTATTTTCCGAGCATGCTGGTTTTGAGGTGTTTCGATGATTTTGCTTTTGCAACTCAGCTGTAGAATATCGCCGCTCTCAAAATCTATAAAAAGCAAACCGCAATAGGGGTTGTTGAATAGATTACCTAAGGTCATGTAGAAATTATTTCCAGGATAATCATCAAAAGAAATACTCCTTTCACTTTCAATTTTCATAAATCCTGGTTTTCCGCCTCGATGTGACATGTCAGCCGACAAAACACCATTATCACTAGCACAGCTGGCTATAAAAAACGTATCCGAAATATTGATTAGCTTTTCGATCTCCTTATCAATCCGCTTTACCACACGAACATCTTTGGTCTGTTTCAGAAAGCTTGGCGCAGGTGGGAGTGTTAATCTTCTGGTTTGAATGTATTTAGGACAATTACCAAATGCTTTATCAACTTCAATCATCATCTTTCCATCCTGGATACCGATTAAGTTTCCTGTAAGGCGATTTCGACGACGAGTATGAAACTCCAAACCTAGAAAACCAATCGACTTACCAAGTGTCAAATTTTTATTGAGTTGATCTGAATCAATGATGGAATCACTGCTAATCAACAAATGAGTCGCATCGACTGTTTCAGTAAATCCTTGTTGTCCTACTAGAATAGATGCCCAAGGCTTATTTTCAGCATCGATTGACGCAACAAAAAGCGTATTTAGCTGGGGAAAGAAATCTTGCAGTTGGGACGACATATGATCCAGAATCGCTCGCTTTGCAAATTTTAAAGTTCGCTCGCCGACACCTGCCTTTTTTTGTATCGCGAGCTCACCTGAGTGGAAGATATTTTTTTCCAAATCCATTGTATTTTCTCGAAAGGTTAAGATTGCAATCAAGCTATGCCAACAAGCCTACTGGAGTTTTGTCCATTGCCACAAAATCAGGTAACACTTCTATTTTCCGTAACCAATTTTGAATATTCTCATAGGGCGACAAATCAACTCCACCCTCTGGTGCATGAGCGATATAACTGTATGCAGCAATATCAGCAATACTGACATTCTCCACCGCCAACCAATCACGATCAGCTAAATGTTCATCAACTTTTTTTAATAGCTCATGACTTTGTTTGATAACTTTTTTGTGATCAAGATCGGCATTAAAAATATTGACCAACCTGGCGGCTGCGGGTCCAGCAGCAAGATCTTTTGTAGCAAAAGCTAACCACTCTTGTATTCTTGCAACAGATTCTGGATCTGATGGATACCAGCTTTCATCATACTTACTCGCCAAATAGCACAAGATAGCGACCGAATCTCTTACAACAAACCCATCGTCTTCTAAAACTGGTACTAATTGAAAGGGATTTAAAGAAGTGAATCCGTCTTGCTTATGTTCTGCTTGGTCTAGCTTCACATGAATGAGCTGGTATTCTAATCCGAGTAAAGAAAGCATTAACCTTACTCTGTGAGCATGCCCGGAAAGTGGAAAATCATATAGTTTAATCATTTTATTGCTCCGTATTAAAAATCTAACTGGTCAAAAACTGATAACGCAATAGACAGATCTGTCTATTTAGAGCAATAATAACTATACAGATCTGTATAGTCAAGCTGAATTTTTCCTAAGTTAACCATGCTAAAAATAGCGATATTGAGCAGCAATTCTGCCTTTTTGGTGATAGGTTAAGAAAGCAAAGCCTCTATCTGGTGATACCTTATACAGAGTGGTATGCTTAATCTTCAGTAAAAGAGGTAAACAATGGCATCACTAAAACGCGACCAACTTGTTGATACAGCGCTCGAGCTTTTTACCAAACAAGGGTATCGAGCCACAGGAATCGACCAGATCCTTGCAGAGTCAAAAATTGCGAAAATGACCTTATATAATCACTTTCATTCAAAAGATGAATTGATAATCGCCGCGTTAGCTAAACGCGATGAGCTTTTTATGGCATGGATTAGAGATGCTATTTCTCACCACCTCGCAGAACAAAACTGCCAACCTAAACTTGCGAAGATAATGGCATTTTTTGATTCTCTTGATGATTGGTTTAACAGCGATGGATTCTATGGCTGCAATTTCATTAATGCCTGCGTTGAGTTTAAAAGAAATGATGATCCTATTCATGCTGCAGCCACTGCTCACAAAAAGCTGGTCACTCAAATGCTTCAAGAATTACTCGCCGAATTGCAGCTAGCAAATACACATCATGTCGCCAAACAAATTCAAATGCTCGTCGAGGGGGCGATTGTGATGGCGGTTTGTATGAATGATCGTTCAACCGCTAAAATGGCGAAAGAGTCTGCTCTCGCTGTACTATCTATATATTAAGCCAATTTAATCAACAAAACTGAGCGAACCCACTCTCTTCGATTAGCTTTCCTTTACTTGCCAAATGCCTTGCCGCAAAACAAAATCATTGAGTTTGTCTCTAGCATAGGAGTGCTGTAATAAAATAAAGCTCGCTGAATCGGCTGCTTCAATAATATTCTGCCGATAATAAACATGCTTTTTATCTCTAGAGAGGTTGCCACCTTCATCAATCACCTCAAAGCTATTAATATCGACTCCCTCCAGTTCGTACTCAAAAAAGAATACCTTACTGTTATCCTTGATGTAGGTATCTCCTAGGATTACATGATTTTCAAGGTCAATATCGATCGGTTTGGCGGACGAGTATAACTTTGCTTTGTCTTTACTATAAAAAGCATTCAACCTTTGAAAAGTTTTCCCATCAGCACCTTCTAAGACACCTTGCCTGAAATATACGAAATTATCGTCTTTAGCATAGGCTTGATCCAAAATAACCAGGCTATCAGGAGAAGAGCCTTTTAATTTCTTTCCATATAAAAATAAAAATTGGTCATCACGAGAAAAAGTATGATTGATGACTTTAAAAGACTGCGGATTTTCTGTCGAAATAATATCAGCTCCGTAATAGATATGTTGGCTATCTTTACTATACAACCCTTCAATATGTTCAAATGTTTGTGGGTTAGATCCTGGCAATGTTTTTGACCAACAGTAAACATTATTTTCGTCTTTTGAGAATGGCTCATCAAGCACTCTGAAACTTCCCAGCTCAGCGTTCTCTATTTTGTTAAAATCGTAACAACGCTCGTCAACATAATAAACATGATTTCTGTCTCTACCATAATAATCTTCAAACATTTCAAAACTATTTCCGTCCACACCATCCATTTTTTGCATATAGAAATAGAGATAATTTTTATCCGCAAAAATATCATCCGAAATTAGATGAAAACTCTCTTTGTCTATCTCTGGATAAACTTCACCTTCGTAAACAATGTGATCTTTGTCCTCAGCAAACAGGGTATCTCTTGAACTAAAACTTTCAAGATCAACTCCTTCAACAATATCTCCTTCATAGTAAGCATGTTGATTATCTTTATAATAAGCGATATTAAAATACTTAAAACTCTCTACATCACCATCAAAATTTAGTCGCTTTTCATCAATATAAATATGGTTTTTATCCCGGCTAATTGTTTGGTGAAATGATGTATCGATGATCTCGAAAGTTTCTATATCCGCGCCAATGATTTCTCTGCTTCTATAAAATATTTTTGTTTTATTGCGAGAAATATTATCCTCTAAAATAGCAAAATCACTCGGATTTGCATTTTCAATTTTATCTCGATGATGATAAACACTAAATTGGTCTATGCCGAATGGCTTACCAGAAATCGGCATGAAGGTTTTCGCATCCACATCGACTAGTTTATCACCTGAATAATAAACGTTTTGATCATCTTTCGCATATGAAAACCAGTGTTCTGGTTCAAACGCAATAAATTTCTCCTGATTGGCATCTGGTAGTTTTTTTCCATAATAATAGACGTTATTCTTATCTTTGGCATAAGAGTTCCCCAATCCTATAAAACTTTCAAGATCTGCCCCTTTTACGATATCTCGTATTAGATAAATCTGTTTATGATCTCTTCCATGAAACTCATCTAAAACTTCAAAACTTTTAGAATCTGCACCTTTAATAATGGAACTCTCAAAATAGACGTAATTTTTGTCCCTACTAAAACGATCTCTTAACAGACCAATAGGAGACGTTAAAAGCTCGAAACTTTCTGGATCAGCACCTGCTATAACTTCCATGTGGGAGTAAACGTGATTTTTATCTTTGGCGTGGCTTTGATTGATTATCTCGAAACTCTTAATATCAACATGTTCGAGCAAATATTTTTGGTAGTAGATTTTATTTTTTTTCAGATAGTAGGAAAGTTTGTTATTGAATTCTAAGGACGACATTTTCTGTACCCAGGATTAGAAAATGTAAGCGCTAAAAACTGCTGACTCATTAGCGAACAAACCATTTTACCGAAAATTTATTAGTCGTCGTCGTACTAATAATACCAGTCCACTCGTTTTCTCTTAACTCGACGGAAGGTGGCTTTTGAGTTGGTTTTTGTCCCTTAATCGTCGTAATTTGAGCAAAAACCTCTCCCTCTATAACGGTTAGAAAATTAGCGTTAGCCAAATGCTCAACAAATCTCCCCCTCCAATAGACTCTGACATCCTGTCCTTGCCTGATAGCCTCGACCAACTCAAGCTTATCCCCCGATACTTTTTTTCCGTTTTTATCTTGCTCAAATACCATTCGCCATTCAGAGCTTGAGCTCAATTCTGTTCCCGCTAACGTCGGTATGCTAATCAAACCAATAAGCACTAAGAATACTAATTTCATGGTAAATCTCCTTTTAGACTCTAAAATTATAAAACCAATATACTACCATTAACGACTCATTCAAAACATAGAGTAACTAATTTTTGGAACGAATCCTCAGAAACCAAATGGAAATAATCAACATTAAAGTAACTACTGGAACGACTATTTTAATCAAAACACCCCAGTCATAGTTAAACAGAATCCAGCCTGCGGAAAGCGAAGCCATCGCTTGCACAAAAAAGATTAAAAAATCGTTCGCCGCTTGAACCTTAAATCGTTCATTGGCTTGATACGACTCTGGTAACAAAACAGTTCCGGTTGTATAAAGAAAATTCCAGCCTACTCCGAGTAGTACCATCGCCCACCAATAATGCATAACATGTTGACCAGAAAGCGCCACCAAAATCATCACAAAATAAATAACTGTTCCTGTCGCCATTAATTTACTCAATCCAAAAAACCGAATTAAAATTGCCGAAAAAAGTGAAGGCAAATACATCGCAATGATGTGGCTTTGGATAACCCATTTGGTTGAATCTAAATCATGTCCGTCAATTTGATGCATACTTAAAGGCGAGGCAGTCATTACATAACTCATCACACCGTAAGCTATAGCCCCAGAACACACTGCAATAATAAAGACAGGTTGAGAAAAAATATCTTTTAGCGATCTCGAAACTGCGTTAGATTCATGTTCTGCAACTCCGATTGACTTTAAACTAGAAACGATAATAATCGCGATAAAGATCATGATTGCCAAACCCACGAACGATCCCGCGTAACCGTGGGGGGAGTCAATCAAATCTTTACCTATTACTGCAACTTCTGGACCTAAAACAGCGGCAAACATACTGCCAATCATCAAAATTGAAATTGCTTTCGGTGTATCTTTAGGATCGTTCAAACTTTCAATCACAGCAAAACGCATTTGCGCTACAAACGCCAAACTAAAACCAAGAAAACCACTTCCAACTATTAACAAACTAAAATAACTCTTGCTTGCAGCAAATGCACAAAGCAAAGAGCCCATTACAGCGTTTGTCAGGCCGATAATAGTTCCTAACCGCCTACCAAATTTTTTCATCAACAACGCCGCAGGTACAACGCCACCAGCAGTCATCAAAATCATGATTGTTACTGGAATGGTCGCATATTCCGCAGACGGTGCAATTTTTCCCCCAAGTAACCCTCCCGCAAACACCACCATCGATGCGGTTGATAATCCCAATGGCTGAGCAACGAAAAGTAACCAAACATTAGTTGGCAATTTACTGATTTTATTTCCGACAAAAGCAATCAGCAACAATAATAACAAAGTCGTAACAAGCGTAATATACATATTAACTATTCTATTTAAACAAGTAAGGGAGCGGATCTTTCATTCGAAACAATGAAAAATTTCTACGTCTTAATAAAGGCACATTATTACAGACGAATCAAAAAGGCAGTAATAATTGTTGGTTATTGGCAGTCCGCCTTATTCAATATAACGGACCGATAAAATCGTTCAAACTACATAGGATCTTGATCTTCGAGGGACATAGAATCCATACCAGTATCAAATACTGGCTCACCATTTTCAGACGAATCTAACTTGATCATCAAACGCAAATCATTCGGCGAATCTGCGTGATGTAATGCGTCTTCGTATGTGACTTCACCTGATTTAAATAAAATAAATAGCGACTGATCAAAAGTTTGCATTCCCTGCTCGTTTGATTTTGCCATTAAGTCTTTCAGTAAATGCAGCTCGCCTTTTCTTATGTGATCAGAAACGAGTGGAGTATTAATCATAATTTCAATCGCCGGTCTACGACCTTTGCCATCTGGAGTTGGAATTAATTGTTGCGCAACAATCGCTCTGAGATTTAAAGACAAATCCATCAAGACTTGGTTGTGTTTTTCCTTTGGAAAGAAATGCAAAATTCTATCGAGCGCCTGGTTTGCGTTATTGGCATGTAAAGTACACATACACAAATGCCCCGTTTCCGCAAACGCCACTGCATAATCCATCGTTTCACTGGTACGAACCTCACCAATTAATATGACATCTGGTGCTTGCCGCAAAGTGTTTTTAAGCGCTGTGTCGAATGACTCCGTATCGATGCCAACTTCCCGCTGAGTAATAATACATTTATCATGATTGTGAACAAACTCGATGGGATCTTCGATAGAAATTATATGTCCTGTTGTCGAGCGGTTTCGATACCCAATCATGGAGGCGAGCGATGTTGATTTACCGGTACCGGTCGCTCCAACAAAAATTACCAAGCCGCGTTTCGTTAAGGATAATTTTTTCAAAATATTGGGAAGACGTAACTCTTCTATGGTTGGGATAGTGGTTTCTATCCGCCTTAACACCATACCAATATGATTTCGTTGCTGAAAAGCACTTACACGATATCGACCAATTCCCGCCGCACTTATCGCAAAATTACATTCTCTTGCTCGCGCAAATTCTCTACGCTGCTCTTCATTCATCACACTCAAAACAACTTCGCGTGCTTTTTCAGGCGTCAATGCTCTTTGGGTAACCGGCATGACTTTACCGTTAATTTTTATGCTCGGTGGCACGCCTGCGGTAATAAAAAGATCCGACGCTTTTTTGGTCACCATTAATTTTAATAGACCTTCAAAATCCATTAGAATTCTTCCTTATTTTTCGCAGAATGTCTGGCATCTTCACGGGAGATCAAACCTTTGCCCAGTAAATCTTTTAAACATTGATCTAAAGTCTGCATACCTACACCTAATCCCGTTTGAATGGCACTGTACATTTGCGCTACTTTGTCTTCACGAATAAGGTTTCTGATCGCAGGAGTTCCGATCATAATTTCATGTGCGGCAACTCGTCCACCACCATTCTTTTTTAATAGCGTTTGTGCGACAACCGCTTGCAAAGATTCCGATAACATCGAACGGGTCATATCTTTTTCTGCTGCGGGGAATACATCAATAATTCTATCAATGGTTTTTGCCGCAGATGAAGTATGCAAAGTACCAAAAACTAAATGTCCAGTTTCCGCCGCAGTTAACGCGAGTCGAATCGTCTCTAAATCACGCAGCTCACCAATCAAAATAATATCTGGATCTTCCCGCAATGCTGAACGCAATGCTTCGCTAAACCCTAAAGTGTCACGATGCACTTCACGTTGGTTCATCAAGCATTTCTTACTTTCATGAACAAACTCTATGGGATCTTCAATAGTTAAAATATGCCCATAATGATTGTCATTAATGTAATCGATCATTCCCGCCAAAGTCGTGCTCTTGCCCGACCCTGTTGGCCCAGTAACCAAAACCAAACCACGCGGATGCATACACATTTCTTTGAAAATAGAGGGTGCGGCAAGCTCTTCTAAGGTTAAAACTTGTGAGGGAATGGTTCTGAATACCGCCGAAGCGCCGCGATTTTGATTAAATGCATTAACCCGAAAACGGGCAATTCCAGGAAGCGAGAATGAAAAATCCGTCTCTAAAAATTCTTCGAAATCTTTCCGCTGCTTATCATTCATGATGTCATAAACTAAGCTATGTACCATTTTATGATCCATCGGTGGCACATTTATTCGCCTGACATCGCCGTCAACCCGGATCATAGGCGGTAGTCCTGCCGATAAATGTAAATCCGAAGCTTTATTCTTTACGCTAAAAGCGAGTAATTCAGTAATATCCATACGGCTCTCGTGGAAAAAATCATTTTTGGGATGATTAAATTAAAACAATGTTAAAATATTAGTCGATTTCGCTCAACATGCATACCCATGTACAACATCAAACGGATTATTTTTCAAAATACTGAAAACAACCACTATGACTCTGACTAACAATATCGACCTCCACATTAGTAAAGTTCGTCAAAACATTGAAGATATTTGCGATAAATATCATATTAACATCAATGGCTTAAAACTACTTGCGGTGAGTAAAACACATCCAGCGAGTGCAATTCAAGCTGCTTTTGAGCATGGAATCACAGAATTTGGTGAAAGCTACCTGCAAGAAGCCATTGAAAAAATTCAAAACCTTGATAAGTTACCTATCACCTGGCATTTCATCGGTCCAATCCAAAGTAACAAAACTCAGTCCATAGCGGCTTATTTTGACTGGGTACAAAGCGTTGATCGTGAAAAACTATTACTCAGGCTGGAGCAGCAACGCCCCAAGAATCTCGAACCTTTGAACGTCTGTATTCAGGTTAACTTTTTCGACGAGCCACAAAAAAAGGGGGCGGCTCAGGCTGACGTTCCTCATTTACTTGAATTAGCGAACCAGCTCCCCAATATAAACCTACGGGGAATAATGGTTATTCCTCCAAAAACAGATGATTTCGAGCTTCAATTGTCCCGGTTTCAGCAGGTTGTGGAATTTTTTAAGCAATATCAGAAAAAATACCCTCAAATGGATACCTTGTCGATGGGAATGAGCAATGATCTCGAAGCTGCGATAGCCGCTGGTTCGAGTATGGTGAGAGTTGGTACGTCTATATTTGGTTCCAGAAAACATTAAATTATTATGCGATAACATGAATTGGAAAGATCCTGATTTAAAAAATCATAGCCTAAACATCAAAAAGTTAGGTTTTATCGGTTGCGGAAACATGGCTTCGGCGATTATTCGAGGTTTGGTTGATCATGGCTTCCCTGCATCCCATATTTGTGCCAGCAACCCGAATCCCGAAAAACTCGAACAATTGAGCATAGAAGCAAAAATTCATACCACTATTAACAACCAAGAAGTTGTTGAGTTTTCCGATAACTTGATTTTAGCAGTCAAACCTCAGGTCATGCCTAAAGTTTGTCAACAAATCAAAGAGTTAGACTTATCTGACAAGCTAATTATCTCCGTTGCCGCCGGTCTTACCACAGGCAAAATAACAGAATATCTAAACCAAAATGTGTCTATTATAAGAGCCATGCCGAATACACCAGCCACCATATCCAAAGGCGCGACCGGTTTATTTGCAAATTTGTGTTGCTCTGAAGAGCAAAAAGAACGCGCAGAATCTATATTTAAAGTGATTGGCGTTACAGAATGGGTCGATTCAGAAACGCTAATTGATGTGGTAACGGCGATTTCAGGAAGCTCCCCAGCCTATATTTTCCTGTTTATTGAATCAATGGTAGAACAGGCGGTAAAAAGCGGACTTGAACAATCTGTTGCAAGAAACCTTGCGACTCAAGCGGTATTGGGCGCGGCAGAACTAGCAAAGTCTGAAATCCAGACACCACTAACGCAACTTCGTCAAAATGTTACATCACCAAATGGCACAACCGCCGCTGCGATTGATAGTTTTGAACAAAATGACTTTTCTAATATAATTAAGCAAGCAGTCACCGCAGCAATTGCTCGTGGTAAAGAACTCGGAGAACAGGCTTAAATGAATCCTTTTGCACAAGTCCTTGAGATTTTAATTGGTCTTTATATTACCGTTATCTTACTCAGGTTTTTCCTGCAATACTTTCGTGCTGATTTTTACAATCCACTCTCGCAATTCACCGTAAAAGCAACTGACCCATTTGTAAAACCACTTAGGAAAATCATCCCGGGCTTTGGTGGAATGGATATTTCCTCATTGGTTTTGGCGTATATAGTTGTTTTACTTAAAATTTTATTGATCGCTGCTTTTTCTGGACAACTGGGCTTCAGCATCATCTTTTTGCTTCTTTACTCTGTAGTTGACCTTATACAAAGCATCCTGCAATTGTTCATGTTTTTGATTTTAATTCGAGTCATTCTGAGCTGGGTATCACCAGGCGGTTACAGTCCTGTCGTCGCTGTAATAGGGCAGATAAGTGAACCGGTTATCGCTAAATTCCGTTCAGTCTTACCACCAATGGGGGGGCTTGATCTTTCTCCGATGATCGCATTGTTATTGATCTTTTTCCTACAAAGCTCCTTGAACTACTATATTATGCCGCTAATTGGTCAATTATCTTAATAATGCTTATTCGTGTATGCCTCTGTAGTTAATTCTATCGGAATCTCAAAAATAGATTCAATAGACCTCTTGTGGCTTATTCTCCCTCTGGGTAGGCCTAGTGAGAGTAGTTTATTGATTGTAGAGATATACATATTTTCGCCTCTAAATACCAACCGTTAATCGGAAAACTGGTAAATATTGAGAAATCTCTCTAACTTTGTGACATATATTACGGATTTTTATCGCTTTTCTGCTAGTCTATGTTGACAATATGGGCGTAATATCCTCGATATTTGAGAAATTGATGGGATGTAGAGAATATCATGGCACAAAACTTTTCCGACAATATTGAACAATTTAGTAGCTGGAAGACCGATATCGGCAAAAAGCTTAGTCGGTTTCGCCTCTGGTTGCGTCGCAATGATCTTTTCGATGAGCAAATAGATAAACGCCTTTTCAACCTACAAGAATCACTAAAAGATGAATATCTAACTATCGCATTTGTTGGCGAATTTTCACGTGGAAAAACGGAATTAATCAACGCGTTGTTTTTTTCCGAATACGGGCAGCGGATTTTGCCATCAGAAACTGGCAGAACAACCATGTGTCCTACGGAGCTTTTCTACGATAAAAAAGAGCGACGCCCGTACTTACGATTACTGCCGATTGAAACTCGATTGGAACACACTACTCTCACCGAATACAAAGAATTACCAAACTTATGGACTGAAGTTCCATTGATGACCAGCTCAGCGCAAGAAATGACATTAGCGCTTCATACCATTACTCAAACCAAAAAAGTCACTATGGATCAAGCGATAGAATTAGGCTTTGACCCAACAATGCTCGAACGCTGCGGCGATGAAGATGACATGGTTGAAGTACCTGCGTGGCGTCACGCACTAGTGAGCTTTCCCCACCATTTACTGCGCCAGGGGCTTTGTATTTTAGATACACCAGGGCTAAACGCGTTAGGTAGCGAACCAGAGCTAACCCTCAAACTTTTACCTCAAGTTCAAGCCATTGTGTTTTTACTTTGCGCTGATACTGGGGTTACTGCATCCGACATGACTGTTTGGGAAGACTATATTCAAAAAATAGAGCGAAAAGATGAACTGGATTTATTCGCAGTACTGAATAAAGTCGATACCCTTTGGGATGAGCTTTCAAGTCGTAAAAAAATTGACAAAGCAATCAAACGAATGATCAATACTACCGCAAGACAACTGCAAATTGATCCACGAAGTGTTTTACCCGTATCGGCTCAAAAAGGTCTACTTGCCAAGGTCAGAAAAGATAAACCACTGCTAGTGAAAAGCCATATCGATGAGCTAGAAAATGTCCTTTCTACCAAGTTGTTAGAGAACAAAGAAAAAGTCGTATCATCAACCGTTGTGGAAGAAACTCAATCGCTCATTCATGAATCATTGCAAATATTAGACGGTAAATCACAACAACTGGTAAATCAGAAAGATGAGCTGGACTCTTTAACTGGCAACAACAAAGACAAAATTAATCAACTTATTGAAGACAATAAAACTGCCTTTACTGAATTCCAGAAAAAATCTTTATCCGTAAAACCAAGCCAAAGATTACTCGAGCGACAAACTCAAATATTACTTTCAGTCATCAATTCAAAAGTGTTAGCTAAAGAGCTAGATATTGTATTGGAAGAGCTAGTTAATAGCCGCACCACCATTGGCTTATTCAAACAAATGAAGCAGTTCTTTATTGCGATCAGAACCATTATGACTGAACTCAGCCGTGAAGCTGAATTAACCAACAAAATGGCTAATTCACTTTATAAAAAATTCGCTTCAGATTTTGATATTGACATGGTTGAATCCAGACCACTGCCTATTATCAAACTAAACAAACAGTTAGAGCAAATCATTCGCCAATCTAATCAGTTAAATCGAAATGTTTTTACTACCTTTACGGAACATAGTGTTGCCGTCAAGCGTTTTTTCTCAAGTACTGTAACTGAAGTAATGGATTTCTTTAAATCAACAAGAAAAGAATTAATGCACTGGACTGAAAGCGTAATGTATCCTCTTAACCAACAACTACGCATTCATCACCACATGATCACCAATCACCAAAAAGAACTAGAAACCTTAAGAAAATCCGAAGGGAACATCGAAGGTAAAATGAGGGCAATTAATCATTTACTGTCTGATCTTAGAATGGAAAAAGAAACAGTACTAGAACTTGCAAATAATCTCAGCAGTAATTCTTTATGTGAAAAAGAGCAAGAAAAGCCCACTAATATTGTGCCTTTATCTGCAGCGAACCGTAGCAAATTCTAATTTATCAGTTGCCAGTTAAGCTACAAGAACTCGTCCAAACTGGCTTAACCTGAGCTAGTTTTAAACGTTGATCTGAGAAAACTTGCGTATCAATCCATAAGAAGTATAAACTAGTCAAAGCAACCACACTTTCCCGTTTCTGAGACGTTAAGATATGAAATCTCAAACTTTGTTAAATCTACTTTCCCTGGCCATTTTATTTGTAACTTCTAGTTTAGTTAATTCTGCTGAACATACTTTTGAAAATTATACTGTTCACTATAGCTTAATAAATTCATCATTTATTCAACCGGAAGTCGCTACGCAGTACGGGATCAAACGCAGTAAAAACTTAGCCTTTCTCAATATAAGCGTGTTAAAAAAGAAAACTGACGACACAAACACTCCCGTTATCAGTAATATTTTTGGTCATGGAAAAAACTTAATTGGTCAGTTAAAAGAACTATCTTTTAAACAAATAAAGGAAAAAGATGCAATTTATTATATCGCGACTTTTCCGATATCAAATGGTGAACGATTAGCTTTTGATCTAAAGGTTCAGCCAGAAAAAAAGGGAAAATTAATACCTATTGTTTTTAAAGAGCAAGTGTTTATTGATTAACTGAGTTGACCTTAAGATCTGCTGGATTATTTAATTCTGCTTTTCTAGCCAAATATAGCTGCTTGTGCCCGCGTTTTTCATAATTCACTCTTGCTTTATCGGCTAACTCTTCGTTTGGAAATCGATGCATAATAATTTCATTAGCATTGTCATCCGTTCGGTAAAGCTCCCAATTACCTGGAGATAATTCCGATTGAATCCATGGCAATTCAGACTTCTTAATTTCCAGAAGAGAACAAAATAGTTCGATAATTTTATCCCACTCTTCCTCATAACTTAAAACTTTAATAAGGATTTTTCTAGCAATTTCAGGGCCTTCTGGGTGAGATTCTAGTCCGCATAATTTTCCGCCAATTCTCACACAAGCGATTTTACATTGACCAAGACCCGGATCGTCAAATTCATCAAATACTATATTGTAATTTTCTTCGAAAAACTTCCACTCATATGGAAGCAGTGCTATATGCACTGGAGTTGAAACTTCTTTCCAATCTTCTATTTTTGCTTGTTGCAGCAATTTTTATTCCTTAAAATAACAAACCAAGGTATAAATAGAAAAACCACCCCCAATAAAAACAGTACATTTTTCATAATTATAAAAAATCCATGATTGTATAAATCTATATACCCTTTCAGAACATGTTTTTGCTATCAAAGTTCAATAATCAATAAACATCACTGCTATAAATCCAACCTCTCCAACGCCCTCTTACATCCCTTCCGATAGAACATTTTATTTTTGTAACTGATAAAATTTTCTGGCACGTCAAATTCAAACCGCTCCGCCCAATCAAGTGTTTGCGCGAGCAAAACGTCTGCCATAGTAAATTCATCACCTAAAGCAAAACCTTCACCGTCAAATCGAGTTTTCAGGGTTTTTATGGCTTTATTAAATTCCCAAGTAGCCGTTGGCAATATATCAGACACTCGGTGTTCTTCTGGTAGTGCAAAACGGTGTTTACCGTTGGTCCACAATCCTTGCTCTAATTCAGATAAGACAAAAAAGCATAATTCATCATATTTGGCTCTTCGCTTCAAGTCATTCGAGGGTATTAAATGCAGTTTAGGGCTACTGGCAGCGATATAATTTAAAATTGCTCCACTCTCGGTAATTACCAAATCCCCATCAACCAGTGTAGGCACTTTACCTTGTGGATTGAGTTTTTTGTAGGCTTCGCTCGCACTGCCATGCTCTTCATCACTACCAAATTTAACTGAAATATACTCATACTCGATCCCTGCTTCTTCTAACGCCCATAAAGCTCTGAATGAGCGAGATTTTCCAACTCCGTACAATTTCATTTTTAGTCACCTTATCCAAATTTATTGACCTGCGAACCATAACATACTTTTTTGACAATAATTTTATTTTTACCACCTTGTCAACCGAACAGCTTGCCGCCCGTTTTTAATACTAGATATCTAACAAAACTAAATATTAATGAACATCACACCAGGAGAAACCTATGAACATCAATCCCCAACCCTTAAATAGTCTTTTGAGTATTTTTTTACTGCTGTTGATCACAGCCTGTAACAGCGGAGGTTCTGTAGAAGAGGAAATAGTGCTACTAGAACCTGAAGAATGCGTTACCCAAGATGCTGAAAATTCAGATGACAACTGCGGCACGGTGTTAGTCGGAGTAACAGACGCCGATGGCGACTTTTTGAGCTATAACGTTGCCGTTACAGGCATGGAGTTGACCCGCGCTGATGGTACTCAAGTTTCTGTTATTCCAACAACTCAATCAGTCAACTTTGCTGATTATGTTGAAATCAGTGAGCTAGCAGCAGCGGCGACGATTCCTGCGGGGATCTATACCTCAGGCAGCATTACCATTGATTATTCTAATGCCGATATTCAAGTCGAAAAATCTGGCGATGCGGTAGCCGCTAACATCATCGATGCAGAGGGCGCGCCTCTTACCAGCGAAACACTTCAAATAAAATTAGATGAAGCCAATCGACTAGTCGTAAGGCGTGGTCGCCCTGCAGTCATTGAAGTTGACTTTAATCTAGCGGCATCTCATAGTGTCGACTTGCAAACCGAACCTGTCACAATCACCACAGAACCCTTTATAGTCGCAGAAGTTGATCCTGTTTTTAGAAAAGAACGTCGTATCCGTGGACCATTACTCGAAGTAAACCAAGATGAATCTTATTACAGAATTGCAGTAAGACCCTTTCATAGAACAGAAGGCAGATTTGGTGGAGTCAGCATTGGTGTAGAAGAGCAAACTATCTTTGACATTGATGGCGAGGCATATATTGGCTCCGAAGGTCTATCACAAATGGCAAACCTTGATCCTGAAACCCCCACCCTGACTCTTGGCAAATTCGAGCGTTCTAGCGATGGTTTAAAAGCAATCATGGTGCTTGCTGGATCGAGTGTTCCGGGTACGGATATGGATGGTGCACGAGGTGTAATTGTAGCGCGCTCTGACAATAACTTAACTGTAAAGGGTGCTTCACTTGTTCGTACCAATGGTGAAACAGCATTCAATCAAGAAGTTGATGTGTTAATCGCCGATACAACCAACGTTTCTAAAAACCGTCGTTTCCAAGATGAAGTCAGCATCGATGATCTATCTGTTGGTCAAGCGGTATCAATTTTAGGTACATTTACCGAGCAAGGTGGAGTATCCACGCTAGATGCGAGCGAAGGATTTATTAGAATGAGACTCACCTCAGCTTCTGGACACTCTCTACCTGATGATGGGCAAAACCTGAACATGGATCTGCAATCACTTCATGGGCGGGCACCCGATCAATACAACTTCGCTGGAACTGGTATAGATGAAACTGTTGATGCCGATGCCTCCAATTATGAAATCTCGGTTGATAACGGAGTAATCACTAACTTAGAAGCTGGTGATCCTATGAGAGTACTAGGTTTTATCAGTCCATTCGGTAGCGCGCCAGCTGACTTTAATGCTTCTACCGTGATTAATTATTCGGAATCTCGGAGTCAATTGGTTGCAAACTGGCCACTCGGTGAAGAAGTGATTGCATTTAGTGAAATCACCAGTGAACAGCTAACGATTAATATTGATAACGGTACAGAAGAAGGACTCTACAAATTGGTTCAAGGTGGAATAAGAACCGACCTGTCCGAATTAAACTCGGCTGTTAGTTTATCACCGATTGCTGATCGAGGATTGTATACGATAAAAGATGAAAACAGCATTGTCACCTTCTCTAACTTCGCCGACTTTACTAACTATTTACAGTTAAAGCTCGATGAGGGGATGAGTATTGACCTGATGCATGCAATTGGCGGATTTTCATCGGACACGAATACTTTATCTGCACTTAAAATAGCCATAAAGTTTAACTAACTTTGAGCTAGAGTTAAGTGAAAGTGTTTCAGTTGTACTAGAACAGAATTGATAAAGAATTATCCTTGTCAATATACAGCCAGAACACTTTCAGGTATTCTCAATGAAGAGAATAAAAAGGGGCAAACTCTGAACTCACATTCCGCAGCAAATTTGTCATTTACAAACAATCCCGCTTAAATGCGCGGCCTGAGCATATTTTTCTCATCATATCGGGCTTAGCCTTTTCTATCAGGCACACTCCACGTTACCATCGCGG
>Ga0316204_10000510_pt1 | contig 142641 bp, 132 predicted proteins | sample 6monrhotite_MG_2_FD_205661 | JGI IMG/M metagenome (GOLD analysis project Ga0316204, IMG submission 205661) | Microbial mat bacterial communities from mineral coupon in-situ incubated in ocean water Damariscotta River, Maine, United States -... | ecosystem: Environmental > Aquatic > Marine >... | reverse complement strand
CTACATAGAAATGTTTTACAATCCGAAGCGCAAGCATGCGAGAAACGGGATGCTGTCTCCCGTCGAGTTCGAACGGCAGCAGAAAACAAGAACCGAAGGCGTCTAGAAAACTAGGGGCTATTCAGTCATGCTCTGTCTATGATGCCACAGTGCCTCTAAATCTATTCGAAGTCGCTCGCTTGACGCTTCTGCTCACGTGACTTTATTCACCTGCACGGGAATAGCCTGGCGGGCGGCGTTGCCGACAACAAAATCGGCGAGCACTATGTCGTGCTTCGTCGACGAGGGGTCGCGAATTCCCAGGTCGTTGATGCTAACCCCTTCGGCGGCGAGGGGATTCGCCGCGAAGACCCGACCGCCGACCTCGAACATGGTCGCGCCGAGCGCCTTGTGGCCAAAGCCGTGCTCGATACCGACGACGCCCGAGCCGATGCCCTGACGAACGAGCGCCTTGCCGACGACCTCGCCGTCCGGGGATTTCACTTGCACGGTGTCCCCGGTGACGATACCAAGGTTGGCTGCGTCCTTGTCGTTCAGGGTGATCGTGTTGGACCGCTGGATCGCCTGCAGCAACGGATTGCCAATCGTGTGCGATGACTGCAACTGCGACTTGGTCGACACGGCGAGGAACGGCCATGTGTTCGCCGGGAACACCTCCTCCATCGGGCGGCCGTCGGCGAGACTCTGTCGCGTGTATGTCGGCGAACCGATGAAGCGCTTGCCGGTCATCGAGTTGCGCGCCGTGCTGAGCTCCTCGTTCCAAATCTGCATGCCCTTCTTATACATTCTGGTTAGGTGGCCGTCCTTATAGCCGGTCTTGGCATCGGCAAAACGGCCGCCCCGGTTATAAACGTAGGCAACCTTACGCCATTCCTCCGGTTTGAGGATTTCTTCCAACGCTGGACGGATGCGTTCGACCCCGGTCAGGGCCATTTCAGCATCGTCGGAATCGGTCACCGGCTGGCCGTCGAATGCGACGTTGGCCGCCGCCCGGAGATAGTAGTCCTCGGCCCGGTTCAGGGGCAGCGCGGTCTTGTCCTTATCCATGATTGCCTTGTCGCCGAAGCCGGGAAGGCTCATCCGCTTGGCCACCTCGATGAGGAACGTCTCCATGTCGATGGGGCGGCCGTCGGACAGCTTGTCGATAGGGCTTTCGACGACCGGCCAACGGGCGGTGCTAACCTTGGTCAGGGTGCCGCCCCATGCCCCGGCCCAGCCCCAGCTTTCATAAAGAACGCTGTCGGGGACGATATAATCGGCATAGCGGGAGGTCTCGTTGATGAAGGGATCAATGGCAATATAGAGGGGAATGTTTTTCGGATCGCGCATCCCCTTGTCGATGAGTTTCTCTGCACCGGCGATGCCGTAGACCGGATTGGTGGACCAGGTAATCAGGGCTTTCGCCTGATACGGATAACCCGTGATCGCTGACGTAAGGAAGTGCGTCGACAGCGTCGGGGCGATGGAGTACCAAGGCGCATCGGCGGGATAGGGATTGTTGCCGGCGGCCTTTTTGCGGGCGAACTCGCTGGATTTTTCGTAGGCCAATCCACCCCGGCCAAGATCGAGACCCTTCGGTTTGACCTTGCCCGGGAAGCCGGCGACGTTGTAGCGCGGCCCCGGCGCGATCGACTTGAAGGCCCCGCCGCCGGTACTGGTGCCGCCCTTGGCGTTAAGATTGCCGACCAGGGCGTTCAGCATGACGATGGCGTAGGCCGTATAGAAGCCGGCGCTGTGCATGGTCCCGCCGTGGCAGTCGGCGGCGGCCTGTTTGCCGTGCGACGTGAAGTCCCGCGCCAATTCGATGATCTTGTCTTGCGCCACCCCGCAGGCTGCGGCGTATTCGCCGAGCGTCATCTTGTCGGCTTCGCGCCGAAGCAGGGTCAGGCTGCTGGCGACCGCCACCTCGCTGCCGTCGGCCAGAATCACTGTCCCTTCATGGAAGGGGCGGGCGGGCGCGGCACTGGCGTCCGCGGCGACGATGGCGCCGCTGGCGGCGTCGACGGCGAGTGCCGATTGCTTCAGTTCCTCCGGTGCCTCAGGGTTGATCTGCCCATAGCGCACGAAGCGCCCGGCGTCCGCGCGGGCATTGTCGTCGATCACCAGATAGCTGGCGTTCGACCACGACAACTCGCCTGCCGTCTTCGCCGCCTTGGGCGAGGGCTGCGACAGGAAGACGCTGTCCTGACGGTCGTTTTCCAGGATCCAGCGGATCATCCCCATGACCAGGGCCGAATCGGTGCCCGGTTTGATGGGCAGCCATTCGCCTTGTTTCGAGGCGTGCGAGTGGGCATTGGTCATCACCGGGTCGACGACCACGTATTTGACGGAACGTTCGGAGCGCGCCTTGGCGATCATGTGGCCCTGTAACTTGAAGGGGTTGCCAGCGTTGCCCGGGGCCGTGCCGACGAATAGCATGTACTTGGCGTTGTCGAAATCCGGCTTGAGGTGTGGTTGCTTTTTCCAGTCGTCCAGCAACGCCGCGTATCCGGCCCGCATGCTCAGCCCGCAATAGCTGCGGTGACCGACAAAATTTACGGTGCCGAAAGACTTCTTGGCAAAACGGGCGGCGAAATTCAGCCGGCCGTTCTTGTAGGAGGGCATGAACACCAGTTGATTGGCCTTGGGACCGTATTCCGGGTTCTCGGGATCGATCGGCGTTTTCACGTCGCGGATGGCGCGCAGGCCCTCGACCTGGCCCTCGCCGAACAGATCGCCCCCCTCTACCACTTCCTCGAGCAGTTGCTCGAAGGGGATCGGTTTCCATTGGCCGCCACCGCGCGGGCCAACCCGTTTCATCGGCGTCAGCACGCGACGCGGATCCTTGAGCTTGCTGAGGACCGCATTGCCACGTCCGCAGGCGGTGGACCGTCCGGCAAGGCCTTTTTCCTGATACAGGGACAGGTTGGTCAGGCTCTCCAAGACCGGCGTCTCATAGGGTAAGTGCGGGTCCGTCGACAGCTGGTGGTAGGGGTTTCCGGTGACCCGGAGCACCTCTCCGGTGGCCTTGTCCGTGCGTACCCGCACACCGCAATTCGTCGTGCACCCCATGCACATGGTGAAGGAAATACGCTGCTCAGGGTTGAGTGTGACGTCCCCGGTTTCCGGGTTGACGGTATATTCCGGATCGTGGGCGTTGCCGCGCACTCCCGAAAGCTTGCCCTTGCCGATCAGGCCTTGCAGAAGGTGCTCCCCGGTTTTGCCGTAACCATAAGCGAAGGCGCCCAGGCCACAGGCCGCCGTGGTACCGAGAAGGAAATTTCTACGTGACGGTTGCATGAGATCGTCTCCTTTAAAGCGCTGTATGGGATGTCCTGCGGCCTTCGCTGCCTTCATCCTCGTGAACCAGAAAGAACGTCAGGAAGACCAAGATCACCGCCAGCAGTCCTACGGTCCCGAGCAGACCGGTAAGGGCATCGCTGTTGGCAAGTAATGAATAGGATTGGAAACCGGCTTCAGTTTTCGGCTGGGCCTGGGCACCCATAAACAGTTCCCAGCGGAAGACCAGGGCGCCGAGCACCGCGAGAACGCCCGCCAGGGCACTCAAGGCCGCGGCCCTCGTCCCGGCGAACGCTAGTACCGCTCCGCCGAGACCACACACGCCGGTCATAACAATCAACAGGCCGACGGGATTATCCTTAACCGCAAGTTCGACAAAGGCACCGCCGTTGCCGACGGTATCGCCCCAACCGCTGGCGATCCAGCCGAGGATGCCGACGACGAACAGCATCGAGCCGACGGCCAGTAGGCGCAGTGCGATGCCGGGGTTTTCGCCGCGCGTCGCGGCCACGATGGCGATGACGCCACTACCGGAAACTACGGCGCTCAAGGTTAGCATGACCGGGAACCACGCTTCGTGCCAGGCGGGGCGCGCCGTGACGACGGTCATTTCTCCGGCAGTGTAAGCCAGTACGGCCAGCGCAAACGCGGCGGTCCAATACCAAACGTAGCGGCGATAGGTGTGGAAGCGTTGGCCGAGTGGGCTGTATAGCAGGACCAGGACGGCCAGACCGGCGACAAAGGCGGGCAGGAACCACGCCCCCCACCACATAATCGAATCGGTGGCTGCGCCGAGATAGAAATTCATGAAGCGGGATGGCTGATGAAGGTCGGCGAGCAGGGGGAAGGGGGCCGTGAAGCCGCAGGCGGCGGCGGCAAACAAGGCCGGGCGGACCTGAGGTGCGTTTTCGTCGCGCCAAGCGGCGAAGAAGGCGATCAGCGCAGCGCCGGACGCGGCGCCGACCAGCAGGAAGTACCATACCGCCCAATGACGCCAGGCGAAGCCGTAATCGAAAGAAATAAGATCGACAATACCATTTTCCATGTTCAACCCTCCTCGTGGACGTTCAGGCCGCGCAACTGACGCGAACCAAACTCGGCTTCGACGCGATCTTGAAGGCGTCCGTCAAGACCGATGTAGTAGACTTGCGGGCGCGTCCCCATATGTGGGCGCAGCACATCGACCTTGTGATCGCGGATCATGCCTGCGATATGGCTGTTCTCGGACTTGAGGTCGCCGAACACGCGGGCACCGCCGACGCAGGTTTCGACGCACGCCGGTAGCAAGCCGCCATCGACGCGTTGTATGCAGAAAGTACATTTGTCGGCGACACCTGTATCTTCGTTGATGAAGCGGGCATCGTAGGGACAAGCTTGCACGCAGTAACCGCAACCAACGCATTGTTCTGCGTCGATCACGACTATGCCGTTTTGCTGCTGGTACGTGGCTTCGACGGGGCAAACCGGGATGCAGGGCGGGTTTTCGCAGTGGTTGCACATGCGCGGCAGGACGGCTTGCCCTGGCCCGTCTTCAGTGGGCACCTCATAGGTGCTAACCAACGTGCGGTGGGAACCCGTCGGCACGGCGTTTTCCATTGCACAGGAAACCGTACAGGCTTGGCAACCGATGCACCTACGCAGGTCTATTACCATTCCCCAACGCGGCACGTAGCCTGATGATGGTGCCTGCGGTTTGGTCGGCGCGGCTAAACCGGGCGATGCCGTCAATCCAAACGCCGCAACGGCACCAAGGGAGAGAATTTCGCGTCTGCTTTTCATGGGCACGACTCCTGTGTTCGGGGCTTGTCCGAATGTCAGGTCACATCCTACGCCGAAGAAACACACAATTAAATTGGACAGAATCTATAGCCGCCTAAGTGAAAACCCCTAGGCACGAACCGGGTCGCGAGTCGCAATAAAGACCCGTTCATCCCCTTACCCCGGACTGGCGAGGGCCAGCAACACACTGATCTGAGATGGAAATCAGTCCGCGAGCGTATCCCGCCCCTCACTCGCGGCAACGATCCTGGCGCGCCGTTCATGCACCGGACATTCTTCTCCCATGGTGCCCGCCTCATTAAATAGCCGCAACACTTCCACGGCGCTGCCGACACCGAGCTTGCTCATCACGTTGTGGCGATGAACCTCCACGGTTTTATTGCTGATGCCAAGATCACGCGCAATTTCCTTAGAGCGTTCGCCCTGGGCCATCAATTCGGCGACGTGGCTTTCGCGTTCGGTCAGCTTCGCCAATTGCAATTGCGCGTCCCGGCCCTGACAACACAACTCGGCCATTTTCACAGATTTGTTTATCGCCGACTGGACCCGTTCGATCAGGATCTGTTGGTTGACCGGTTTTTCGAGAAAATCCACGGCCCCCATTTTCATGGCCTCGACCGCCATCGCCACGTCGGCATAGCCGGTGATGAGAATCACCGGCAAGATAACGCCAATATCACCGAGCCGCTCGACCAGCTTTAGACCGCTGATAGTCGGCATCCTTACATCGGTGACGATGCACCCGATGCAGGTCTGCGGCGGGTGCGCCAGGAAGTCCACCGCGTCCTTGTAGGTGCGTGTCTTCAGGCCGACCGAGGAAAACAGAAGCTCCAGGGAATCGCGCATCGCCTCGTCGTCGTCGACAATGATGACTTCGCCTGTCGGATCACTCATGGGCGACTCCCTTGAACGTCGGCAAACGGACGGTGACGGTCGTGCCCTCGCCCTTGATGGAACTCAAAACCAGCGAACCATGATGACGTTGAACAATCGTGTTTGCAACCGAAAGGCCCAGTCCCAGGCCACTCTTCGAGGTATAGAACGGCTCGAAGGCGCGGCCCTTCTCTTCTTCATCGAGACCCTTGCCGCAGTCTGTGACTTCGAGGATGCAGCGGCTCCCATCATAACTGAGGGAAATGTTGATCCGTTTACGCGCTTCGGGTAGATCAGCGCAGGCCTCCATGGCGTTTTGCACCACGATCATCAAAACCTGCTGAAATTGAATTTCATCAACCGAGGCGATGACCGGAGTGGCAGGGCGGCACCAATTCAGTTGGCAACCGTACTTCACTGCATTCAGTTCGATGAACTCCAGGGCCTGGTCCACCAAACCGCGCAGGTCGACTTCGGTCATGTGCGGGGGGCGGTTGCGGAGAAAATCGAAAATGCCCCGGACCACGGCAGCGGCCCGTTCGCCCTGACTGCGGATTTTCTCCAGGGTCCGCTCGGTCAGACGCGGATCGACTTTTTCCTGTTTGACCAATTCTGACAATGCGTGCGCGTAGTTGAGAATGGCGGCGATCGGTTGATTCAATTCGTGTGCCAGACCGCCCGCCATCTCGGCCATCGTGTTGGCACGATAGGCCCGCGCGGTCTCGGCCTCAAGCTCGCGAATGCGCACCATGGCCTCACGTCGGTGAGCCTCCTCCGTTTCTAGCTGACGCGTCCGCCGCAAGACCAGCCACTCCACACGGGCGACATGACCCAGAAACAGGGCCGCCACGAGCGCCGTAAAAACGAACCATTCTATGTTTTCGCGCATGATGGTGCGCAACACCGTCCACGTGCCAGGCACGAAAGGTGTGATGCGGAGCTTGCGGTACAGTGCCTCGACCGAGGCGTAGGATATCGGGGCGATCCAGCCCTCGTAGTCGAGCTCCGTGGCGTTTTCCGGTGCCGGCATGGCATACAGCGCACGGGCCACCGCCGTGGCCAGCGTGACCGACGTCTTGGGGTGTTTAGAAAACGCCCATCCGGGATATAGGTCGCTCGACACAGCGCAATGGAAACGCGGTTCATGACGCTGGGAAAGGACTTTCACGTTCGCGAGGTCCAGCTTACCGTTGGCAGCCAAGTGTTCCAACAAGCAGCTTCTGACGATGCCGATGTCGCCTTCACCCGCCATAACCGCAGCGACGATGGCGTCTTGTGGAAAGCCGCGCTCATCGATTGTAATGCTTGATGCACGAGTCTGCATCACGTCCACGATGGCGCCCCAGCCAATGAGAAACCCGCCGAAGGCTTGGCGGCTCACCGTCAGGAGCCGCGCACCTTGCAGGTCGGATAGAGTTTTGAGATCTTTCCGCTCCGCCCGGGTGAAGATCGTCGAGCCCAGGCTGCGACTGGGATCCCTAGATCCGGGCGCCTGCACAGTGGCGAACTGGCTGGTGCCATGGTACCGCCCCAAATATACTGTGTGACCCGGATTGGTGAGAATGAAATCGACGGTGTGTGCTTGCACGGCCTGTTCAAGCCCGGGCAGATCGAATGGCTCAAGACGGAAGGTGTGCTTGGGTATAGTGAGCTGGAGATACGAGAGCGTATCGCGCCACTGTTTCTTCGCAAACGCGTCGCCGCGGTGGGCCAGAACGCCGATCGTGATGACGGCCGGACCAGTTTCATCCTCGGCATGAGCCAGGTTGTTAACCCCTGATAAGGCGAACACGGCCAGGAACGTATAGAAGCAGACGCGAAATGGTATGTACATTGATCGGCCTCCACTGACTGGCCCATGTTGTTTGTTCGTTCATGACTGGTTGACCTTGCCCCAACGCTGGACCGGCTCTCAGCGGAACTTCCCGTTTCTTAGACCCTCGGGTGGCTGGGTTTCTCGAGGGATTTTATGAACGCCACCGGGGTCTTGTTGCCGATGGTGCTGTGTGGTCTTTCTTCGTTAAATTCTCTCTGATAAGCCTCGCATTTTGAACGTGCGTCGTCCAGTGTCAGAAACCAGTTTTGATCGATGCATTCTGCTCAGTGTCTTTTCGACCCATAACTTGAGAACACCTATCGGGGCATTCATATGCGTTTGAAGCTGCGCCGCCACCTTCGCAGCTTCACGATTGTCGGGTGGGACGTCACGGACGGTCCAGCAGATATCTGGTGGACGTGTTTTGCGCTTGGTGGTTATGGCCTTCCTTCGTAAATGACGTACCGATGACGTCACCATTGCAGAACGAGAGGCCCGGACGGTTAATCGGCGGCCTATTACTCCTCCCCGATGTTCTTTTCGGCTTTCTGGGAGACTGAAGTCAACTCGTCCAGTGTGCCCTCCTTGATCTCGTAGCCACCGGTCAGCGTATCGAAGGATTCCGGTTGGTTTTCTTCTGTGATCCCATCGAGGAGGTCGTCCAGTGAGAGCGTCAATTGCATTGACCGTGGCTTCGATGAATTCCCGGTCCTTAACCTTGGTGCCTTCGGTGATGCCGTCTGCTTCATCCATCCACATTTCTAGTGCAGTGGATGTAGCGAGTCTCTGACGTGTAGCCACTTTGTAATAGTTTACGGCCGTCTTCTCTCCATGCCTCATTTCGATGGCATGAGCGTTCGCAAGGATCGCATCATCCAACCCCTCATCATCGGGATCAAAGGTCTCAGCGATTCCTCTTGCTTCAATGGCAATCTCAGCCTTGGGGTTTGCTAGCCGACCCAACTCATTCTGTATGGCTGCAATGACAGTGAGTTTGCTTCGGTTTGCCTCTTGAAGATTCGCAGTGCCAAGCCCTCGCACGATCTCCCGTTTCCCAACGATCTTCTGGAGGTGTGCGGGGACATAAATAACGGCAAACCAGCCACCACCACGGCGTTTTCGGAGGTTCCTAGTGTTGCTCATTTCGTTTTCCATTGTGTAAGCTTAACCGACACACGGCCTTACACACACAATAAAAAACTACAATGAAATCAACTACTTATAAGGATTGGCTGGGGCGGCAGGGATCGAACCTGCGAATGGCGGCATCAAAAGCCGCTGCCTTACCACTTGGCTACGCCCCATCAAGGTAATGGTGGCGCAGAACATAAGGCCAAACACGCCGCGCCGCAAGACCCCGGTTTGGCTCTTTTAAGATTATACCAAACGATTGATATCGCCTTCCAGAGAGCCCGCCCTGACCCACCAGTCAGGATGGTCACGGGCCAGTTCGATGGCCGCCGCCGCAGCGTCGCCAGGATTATCGAACAGGGCGAAACAAGTCGCCCCACTACCGCTCATGCGCGCCATCAGCGCACCAGAACAGCCTTCAAGGGCAGCCAGCACATTGCCGATAACCGGCGCCATCTTTAAGGCCGCCGGGGCCAGGTCATTACCCCGAACCTTGAGAATAGCGACCAATTCAGTCAGGTCTTTAGGGTTATATTCAAAAGGGCCCGGCCTGGTTTCCGGCTTTTCCTGGGTGGCGTAGCCCTTAAATACTGCCGGTGTGGACAATTGAACACCGGGATTGACCAACACCACGGAGCCCATTGGCAACGCAGGGGCAACCGTTAATTCATCGCCGATGCCGCCGATAAATGCGGCGAGGCCGGCCAAACACACCGGCACGTCCGCACCAAGGGCAACGGCCAGTTCGTGTAAGGCGCCCGCCCCCGGTTGAATATTCCACAACCGTATCAGCCCTTTTAAAGTCGCCGCCGCATCGGCAGAACCACCGCCGATGCCCGCCGCCAACGGCAGGCGTTTGCTCAAAGATAAGTGCGCGCCCCGACCGCCACCTGCCAATTTGGAAAGAGCGCGGGCCGCCTGTAAAACCAGATTGTCCGGCGCGTTCGCCAATTCAGCCGCGTAGGGTCCATCAATATCCAGGCTAATTCCATCGCCGGGCCCGACGCGCACCGTGTCTTCAATGCCGGCAAAGGCTACCAGGCTGTCAAGCAGATGAAACCCGTCATCGCGCCTGCCGAGCACATGCAGATACAGGTTAATTTTGGCAGGCGCCGCAATGCTGAAGGAAGCCGGGCTCATTCCGGCCTAGAGTTCCGGCAGGCCAGCGGCCTGTTTAGCCTCGACCTTGATGCGCAGTTCGTCATCAGGCTTCAGGGTCAGAACCCTTTGCCACTGGAATTTGGCTTCGTTTTTACGCCCGACCCGCCAATAGGCGTCACCAAGATGATCGTTGAGAACCGGGTCTTCCGGGGTCAATTCGACGGCCCGCTCCATTTCCCTGACCGATTGCTCGAACTCACCGAGGCGGAAATAGGCCCAGCCCAGTGAGTCTATAACATAGCCATCGCTGGGTCGCAGATCGACGGCGCGGCGGATCATGCCCTTGGCCTTATCAAGGTTCTTACCCTGATCGACCCAGGAATAACCAAGATAATTCAAGACAAAGGGCTGATCGGGTTCAAATTCCAGGGCCTTGAGAAAATCCGCCTCGGCCCGGTCCCAATGTTTGGAGCGCTCCAGCACAATGCCCCGGGCATAAAGCAGCGACCAGTGATGGCGCTCGAGCGTGGGGATTCTTTTAAAAGCCCGATCATAAGCCAAGACGGCTTCACCATATCGCTCATTCGAACGCAAGGTGTCGCCCAGACGGGTCAAAGGATCGGCGGAAGTGGGGTCTTCTTTGGCCAAGGCGTTCAACGCCGCGATGGCCTCATCGGTGCGCTTCAAATCGTCCAGATTTTCAGCCGCACGCAGCCGGGCAGGCCAGGAATAGGGCGAGTTACGGTCGATGGCGTTATAAACCGCGTTGGCGCTTTCAAGGCGATTATCCAGTTGCAGAATATTGCCCAAAAGAATTTGCATGACCGGGAATCCAGGCCGAAGGTGCAAGCCCAAACGAATGAAAACCAAGGCCGTTTCCCTTGCATTTTGCTGGGAAAGAGTCGTCGCGATGCCGAAAAATCCTTCCGCCGCGCCCTCCATTGCGGTGCTGATGACGGGCCCAGCCGCCACCCCCGACATCAATTGCTTCAACCCATGGCGGGCAATCGGCGAATTCGGGCTGGTTTTGCTGAACTTATTGTAAAGATCCTCGGCCTTGGCGTCTTCGCCCATGCGCCTGTAAAGATTGCCCAACAACTCGATAACCCTGAGCGAGATACCGCCTTGTTCCTGAATTTCCTCCTGATAGGTTTTTTCGGCCCCCGCAAGATCACCTTTAAAATCGAGAATCATCGCCTTGTGAAGGTAGAAAAGGGGTTTCGATCCGTCTTTCAGAAGAGGCTCCAGATGCGCGGTCGCCTCAGCCGCGCTTTGACCTTGAGCAACCCCGGTCCAGGCCGCCAACAACGGGGCCATGAAACCGTTCAGCCCACCACCAGGCAAGGCGGCAATACTTTTCGCCGCTTCATCAAAACGCTCATTGTGAAGATTGTCGACAATGACCGTCAGGCTGGCAATGGGGGTGACGGCATTTTTACCCATAATCTTACGCGCCAGAGGGACAGCTTCTTCAATGCGTCCTTCACTGGCCAGCAGAATAAATGTCCGACGGACCAGATCAGGAATACCGGGAGCCAATTCAATAGATTTATTGAGAAACGTCACCGCCTCGGGCATATCACGAACTGCTTGGGCGTGGCGGCCTGACAGATAATTGCCCGCAAGCGAAGCGCCACCCGAAATGACCGGCCCGTTGATGTCTTTGGACTGACCTTGTTCAAAGCTACTTGAGGCACAGGCCGCAGGCAGCAGCAAGCACAGGGACGCGACGGCGAGGGGTCTGGAAAATCTTTGAAGCTGGACCAAGGTTTTAAGTCTCTGTCATTGATGAAGCGCCGAGTGTAGCCGAGGCTGACCCTGCGACCAAATGGTTACATGTTGGGGTAGTTCGGCCCGCCGCCACCTTCGGGCACCACCCAGTGAATATTCTGGGTTGGGTCCTTGATGTCACAGGTCTTGCAATGAACGCAATTCTGGGCATTGATTTGCAAAGCCTTTGCGCCGTCCTGTTCGATAAATTCATAGACCCCGGCCGGGCAGAAGCGCTGTTCCGGGCCGCCGTATTCGGCCAGATTGACCCTTAATGGAACGGCGGCGTCTTTCAGGGTCAAATGGCAAGGCTCGTCTTCGCGGTGATTGGTGCCAGAAATATACACCGAACTCAGTTTGTCGAAGGTAAGCACACCATCAGGTTTTGGATAATCGATGGGTTTCGCCTGCTCTTTTCTGAGCAAGGTTTTATTGTCCACATGGCCGTGCTTCAGGGTCCACGGCGCGTGGCCACCGAGCAACATCTGGTCGATGCCGGTGTAGATAGAACCCAGCATCAGCCCCCACTTGAAGGACGGGCGCACGTTGCGAGCCACGTACAGTTCCTTGTAAACCCAGGATTCCCTGAAGGCCGTGCCATAACTGGCGAGCTCTTGCACCGGTTGCTCTGCGGCCAGTGCCTCAAACGCCGCTTCGGCGGCCAGCATGCCTGACTTCATAGCCGTGTGGGTGCCCTTGATTTTGGGCGTATTGAGCGTTCCGGCGTCGTCGCCGACCAGAAGGCCGCCGGGGAACGTCAACTTTGGCAGGCACTGCAAGCCACCTTCGTTCAAGGCCCGCGCGCCGTAAGAGATACGCCGCCCCCCTTCGAAGGTGTCGCGGATTTTTGGGTGGGTCTTGTAGCGCTGGAATTCTTCAAACGGGTTGAGGTAAGGATTTTTGTAATCCAGGCCGATGACGAAGCCGACGGCGACCTGGTTGTCTTCCAAATGATAAAGGAACGAACCACCGTAGGTGTGCGAATCCAGTGGCCATCCCGCCGTGTGAACGACCAGACCCGGTTTGTGTTTGGCCGGGTCGACTTCCCACAATTCCTTGATGCCGATGCCGTGGGTCTGGGGTTCGGCGTCCTGGCCCAGAGAAAATTTTTCCTTCAGCTCTTTACCCAAATGACCACGGCAGCCTTCGGCAAAGAAAGTGTATGTGGCATGCAGTTCCATGCCCGGCTCATGGTTGGGGCCCGGCGAACCGTCGGCATTCAGCCCCATGTCGCCGGTGGCGATGCCTTTTACAGATCCATCATCGTGATACAGAACTTCGGCGGCGGCGAAGCCAGGGTAGACTTCCACCTCAAGGGCTTCGGCTTGTTCGGCCAGCCAGCGGCAGAAATTGCCAAGGCTGACGATATAGTTGCCATGATTTTTCATGGCCTTCGGCAGGAACAGCTTCGGTGTGGAAATCGCCCCGGCTTCACTCAAGAAAAGGATTTTCTCATCACTGACCGGGGTATTCAGCGGCGCGCCTTTTTCCTTCCAGTCGGGGATAAGCTCATCCAGCGCACGAGTTTCCAGAACCGCGCCAGAAAGAATATGGGCGCCGATTTCCGAGCCTTTCTCGACGACACAAACGCTGATTTCGCGATCATGTTCCCCCGCCAATTGACGCAACCTGATCGCCGCAGACAAGCCGGACGGGCCACCGCCAACGATAACCACATCGAACTGCATTGATTCGCGATCCATCGATACCTCCTATTCCCTATCAGCGAAATGTAGCCGGGGAATGCCCCCCATTGAAAGGTTCAATGTTGGCTCAAAGTAATCTATTCTCTTCTCCATGAGAGAAAACCTTTCCACGGCAGAAATTCTGCGCTGGCAATTGGAAGCCGGGGTTGACGAGACCATTGGCCTTGAACCCCTAAATCACTTTGCCGAAGCGCCCCCGCAAGCACCGGTCCCGGCGATCAAGGTGGCGGCGATCAATACCAACAAACCACTGCAGGATGCCTGCGCCATAGCCAGAGCCGCTGGCAGCCTTGAGGAATTAAGGCAGGCGCTGATGAATTTCGACGGCTGCGCTTTAAAGAAAACCGCCACCAATCTTGTTTTCGGTGACGGCAACCCCAAGGCCAAAATCGTCCTGATCGGCGAAGGCCCGGGTGCCGAAGAAGACCGCCAGGGCGTGCCTTTTGTCGGCCCCGGCGGTCAATTGCTGGATAAGATGCTGGCCTCTATCGGGCTGAACCGGGAACAGGTCTATATCTCTAACACCGTGTTTTGGCGACCGCCCGGCAACCGCACGCCAACCAGCGCCGAAACGGCCCTTTGCCAACCCTTCGTCGAACGCTTGATGGAACTGATCGACCCGGAAATCCTGATTACCCTGGGCGGCCCGGCGACCAAGGCGATGCTTGCCGAAACGGCTGGCGTCGGCCGCCTGCGCGGCAAGTGGTATGAATATTTAACACCTAAATTATCCCGCCCTATTCAGGCGACGGCGCTGTTCCATCCGGATTCCCTGATAAGTTCTCCAGGCCAGAAGCGTGAGACCTGGAGCGATCTTCTGATGATCAGGGACAAGCTCGATTCCTTGCCCAAAGACTAAGTTTCTTTTTTCTCACCCAGCCTGGCGAAAATCGCGCCGGAAAAATAACCAATCACCACCCAGAATACACCGCCCAAAACGATCGACATCGCCGCGAAGCGGGCCGCCATTGTCGCCGGAACCAAGGACTCACCCATAATCGGGGGTGCCCCCCAAAGGTGAGGCAATACCAGAAGCATTGGCCCTAAAGCCTTGATAATAGAAGATTTGCCGAACACAAGGCAGCCGATTCCCGCCCCACTGAACAACACCGTGCCCAGCCACCAGAGCTGTGCCGCCTGCTCGTCGGGAACCGCCAGGCCGGGAACCCCCGGTGGCAAGCCAAGGGCCGGACATAAGGTAAACACGGTAAAACCAGCCAGGCCCCACAAAACCCCGCGCCCTGCCGACACCGCCGGAAGGTCAAAAGTCAGACCGACGATCAGCAACAGCGAGAAGCCGACGCCTGCACCAAAATTGGCCAGCAAGGAATAAAGCATGCGCTCCATTCCATCGGCAGGCATCCAGGGAATATCCGCGCCGTGATCGTGAGCACTGTGATCATGCCCCGGAACGGCGACCTCATAGGTCTCTGCTTCAAGGATCAAGGGTGCCGTCGTCACGGAGTGCAGCCCGGTGATCAGGATAGCCGAAAGCAGGCCAGCGGCTAACGCCGCAGCAAAAACTCTAAAAACCATGGTAATTTCCCTAATTGGTTAGTGGCAGGGAAAAGCCAAGGTATGGCGGGTGTCATGAGCCGCGTTATGGACCGGTGTTGAATAGGCGAAGCCAACACTGAAAAGTATGACGGCACCGAATATGACGGCGAGAACACGGGCCTTGAGGGTTTCGTCGATGGTGACACTAATCGCGGGCGAGGTGGTGGTATTGATTTGCACTTGCTTTTCTCCGTTGCTATCACACCCGATAGCCTTGAGGTTCAAGAGCAACCTGCCCTCAAGTGAGGGCAGATAAGTTGCTCTAACTTTATAGAACCGATCAAATTAACTGCCATCAAATTGATGGCAGTTTGATCTAGTCCCTGTGTGGCAGGTATTCTGGCTTAGGCGGATATAAACGCCTTACACAGTTGCGGGGGCAGCCACGGCATAGGCCCCTTGATAGGTAAGCCAACCGTGTTCCCTGTTAGTCCCGAAGGCTTTGCCCATACGGGAACCACACACTGCATAAGTTGCTACAGCACTCTGGCAGCAACGGCAAGAAAGAATGACAAACTAGAGTTAAAATTGCTATAAACCTTAATAATTACATGGCTTTTAGCGAGAGGCACTTGTGGCTATTGAAATTCGCAGACTGATCCTCAACGAGGAAGAATTGACACAAATATGCGCCGAATATATCGCCGATGGTGACGTTGACGGGTTAAACGGCACCATGATGGACCTGAAGATCGTCAAGGATGATCCCTTCGAGATCTCCCTGCGCGTTCACAGCGCCGAAGGACAGCAAATTCCCTTTACCATGGGCGAGACACAGCTCGTCGCGGCGCTGCTCAGCTTTTGCGCCAGGAAGAATATTCCCATTTCCAGATCCTCCAAGAAGACCGTCAAGAAAAACGATAAAGGGATGATCATTTTCGATATGGTGATGCAGTCGTCAGTTTAAGAAGAAATCAAGGCGTCATCCCGCAAGCCCTGCAACTGCTCATCGCTTAAACCAAGAAATTCTTTAAGCACTTCATCCGTATGCTGGCCGAGCGTCGGCGGCGCGTGGCGGTAACTGACCGGAGATTCGGACAAGTTGATCGGGTTGCCGATCAAATCAACGCTACCGCCAGCGGCGGTTTCGTGCGGCACTGAAATTTTCATTCCCCGTTGCTTGATCTGTGGATCGTCAAAGACCTGGGCGATATCATTGACCGGGCCTGCCGGTACGCCTTCAGCCTCAAGCCCGTCCAGCCAATGCTGGCGGGATTTGGCCTTGATAACCGGTTTCAGAATTTCGATCAGCGCGGCACGATTGGCGACACGGTTTGAATTTGTCAGATACATCACGTCTTCGGCAATCTCGGGAATACCGGCGAAACCGCAAAAACGGCTGAACTGGGCATCGTTACCGACGGCCAGAATCAGCGGATCATCGGCGGTTTCGAATAATTGATAAGGCACAATATTGGGATGGGCGCTGCCCTGCCGCTTTGGCACGATGTTTGACGTCAGATAATTCAAGCCTTCGTTGGCGAGCCAGGAAACCTGGGTGTCGAGCAGAGCGAGATCGATATTCTGGCCTTGGCCAGTGAGATCACGATGGCGCACGGCGGCCAAAATGGACACGGCGGCGTACATGCCGCACATAATGTCGGAAATACCGACGCCGACCTTCATGGGCGGACCATCCGCATCGCCGGTAATGCTCATGATGCCACCGAGACCCTGGGCCAGGTAATCATATCCGGCCCGCGGCGCGTAGGGGCCGGTCTGACCGAAACCGGTAATCGAACAGTAAATAAGGCCGGGGAATTCTCCCTTGAGATCATCATAGGACAGGCCGAATTTGGCCAACCCGCCGACCTTAAAATTTTCCACCAGAATATCGCATTTACCAGCCAGGCGGCGCACCAATTGCTGGCCTTCACGCCTGCTTATATCTATGCCGACAGAACGTTTATTGCGATTGGCGCTCAGGTAGTAGGCGCTCTCACGGGTGTCTTCGCCATCTTTATCCTTGATGTATGGCGGGCCCCACTTACGGGTGTCATCACCCGCCCCCGGTCGTTCGATCTTTATAACGTCAGCGCCCAGATCACCCAGAAGCTGGGTGCTGGTCGGCCCCGCCAGAATCCGCGTCAGGTCGAGGACCCGAAGATCGGCAAGCGCGCCGCCATTTGCGAAAGGTGTATTTTCAGCCATGCCGTAAATTCTCTGTCTCGTTGGAGCGGATGAGGGGAATCGAACCCCCGTCGTAAGCTTGGGAAGCTTCTGCTCTGCCATTGAGCTACACCCGCATGATTCGACAGATCATACCCCCGCCGCCGCAATCCCGGAACAATAATTAGCCCGGCGCACACGATATTGTTATTTGGATTGAACATAGTGCGTTGTTAGAAATACCGCTAGACTGACGCTTACGTCCCAAGCCTTGAGGAACTCATGCTCGAACCCATACAACAGGCCCCCATATCCCTTGATCCTGGAAAGTTTATCAATCCGAATGTCACAGCAAAGGGTGAACAGCGCGCCGTCGTTGCCCTGACCCGGCTGAAAACTCTGTGGTTCAATACCGGTAGCCTGTGCAATATCTCGTGCCAGAATTGCTATATGGAATCCACACCAAGTAATGATTCCCTGGTTTATCTGACGGCTGAAGAAGTCGAGGATTATCTGCGCGAAATAGAAAAAGAGAATCTTCCCGTCGAGGAAATTGCCTTCACCGGCGGCGAGCCTTTTATGAACAAGGCACTGATCCGAATGCTGGATAGCTCCCTTACGCTGGGTTATCGGGTGCTGGTTCTGACCAATGCCATGAAGCCCATGCACCATCGTTTTGACGATTTGCTGTTACTAAAGAACCGCTTTGGCAACAAGCTGACAATCAGGGTCTCTATCGACCATTACAACAGGGCCAAACATGAAACCATTCGCGGCGATGCGACCTGGGCGCCCATGCTCAAGGGGCTTAAATGGCTGGCCGAAAACGACTTCAACCTGACAATCGCCGGACGCACCTGCTGGAGCGAAAGTGACGATTTGGCCCGTGCCAGTTATGCCGCCTTGTTTGAAGCCGAAGACATCCCCGTCGATTCCGCCAATCCGGCTTCCCTGGTGCTGTTCCCGGAAATGGACAATACCCTGGACGTTCCCGAAATCACCACCCACTGCTGGGATATTCTTGGCGTCGCCCCGGAAACCATGATGTGCGCAACATCACGCATGGTCATCAAGCGTAAAGGTGGCGCGGGTCCGCTGGTCGTACCGTGCACCCTGCTTCCCTATGACCGTGAATTCGAACTTGGAAACGACCTTGGCGGTTCGTCTAAAACGGTGCAACTGAACCACCCCCACTGCGCCCGCTTTTGTGTGCTTGGCGGCGCGTCGTGCAGTGCCTGACGAGGCGGTTAAGGATTTAGGCGTCATCGAAGGGCCGGTACTGGTCTTCGGTGGGCCTTACAGCAATCTACAAGCCACCACGGCCGTATTAGAGCAAGCCAGCGCCCACGGAATCCCCCCCCAAAACATCATCTGCACCGGCGACGTCGTCGCTTATTGCGGCGATGCCGGGGACACCGTCGATGCCATCCGCGCTGCCGGGATTCATGTCGTCATGGGCAATTGTGAAGAATCCCTGGGGCTGGACCTTGAAGACTGCGGCTGTGGTTTCGACGAAGGCAGCGCCTGTGATGTTTTATCCGTGCAATGGTTCGCCCATGCCACAGGCGCACTTGATAATGAGGCCAGAAAATGGATGGCGCACTTGCCACGGCGCTTGACGTTTACCATGCAGGACCGCCGCTTTGCCGTCATTCACGGCAGCGCCGGGGAACTCAGCCGCTTTATTTTCAGTTCTACCCCGAAGACAGACAAACACCGGGAAATGGCCACCATGGGCATCGATGCCATCATTGGCGGCCACTGCGGTCTGCCTTTTACCGACACCGTGGACGCGCGCATCTGGCACAACCCCGGCGTCATCGGCATGCCGGCCAACGACGGCACGCCCCGGACCTGGTTTTCTATCCTGACTCCAAGTGCCGAGGGCATCGATTTCGCACTGCATCCCCTTGCTTATGATCATGCGGGTGCGGCCAGGGCAATGCGTCAGGCGGGGCTGCCCGAACCCTACGCCATGACCCTCCAAAGTGGCCTATGGCCAAACATGGACGTACTGCCCGCGCCTGAGCGGGCCCTGCAAGGCCACCCCCTAACCCCTCTGAGACATTTCTGGCCAAAGGAGTGGTAAATCTTCTTGTTCGTCCCATTTATGAATAATGCTGTTACAATAGCGCCCCACGGAGGCCCCTTGAACAAACCCGATTCAACTATGACCGGCACGTATACCCAGACCACGCGAGAGATCACCGTCAGTGTCGATCCGATATACCTTGAAGACGAGTCCGATCCTGACGCCGGGCTGTTTTTTTGGGCCTATCACGTTGTTATCAAAAATAACGGTGAAGATACGGTGCAACTGATATCGCGCTACTGGCGCATCACCAACGCCTTGGGTGCCTTGCACGAAGTCCGCGGCGAGGGCGTCGTCGGTGAACAGCCGGTGCTGGGACCGGGAGAAGCCTTCGAATACACCAGTGGCACCCCGTTATCGACATCATCTGGCTTCATGGGCGGGGCCTATCAAATGACGGCCAGTGACGGGGTGGCCTTCGAGATCGACATTCCGACGTTCTCGCTGGACAGCCCATACGAAGGCCGCTCCGTAAACTAGGCTTATCTTTTTTCTCCTTGATTTTCAGGGCCGTTGAACCCACATTCTGAGCATCATGAGCAGCAACGAAAAACTTAGCCTGATCGAAGACGAAGCCCGCAAACCAAGCCGCGACGAGGCGGAGGATGCGGTCCGCACCCTTTTGCGCTGGGCCGGAGATGAGCCGACCCGCGAAGGGCTGCTCGACACCCCGGCCAGGGTAGTGCGCTCCTACGAAGAATTTTTCGCGGGCTACGACGCCGACCCCGTAGAGCTTCTGAAACGCACCTTCGAGGAAACCGACGGCTACGACGAAATGGTCTTGCTCAAGGATATTCGCTTCGAATCCCATTGTGAACACCACATGGCGCCGATTATCGGCAAGGCCCATATTGCCTATCTGCCCCGGACCCGGGTTATCGGCATCTCGAAGCTAGCACGTCTTGTAGAACTGTACGCCAAGCGGTTAACCATTCAGGAAAAGATGACATCGCAGATCGCCAATGCCCTCAATGATACTTTGCAACCCGAAGGGGTCGCCGTCGTCATCGAGGCGGCACACCAATGCATGACCACCCGCGGAGTCCACAAGCCTGGCGTTACCATGGTAACATCCAGGATGTTGGGCGCCTTTCGCGATAATCCTTCGACCCGACGCGAGTTTCTTTCCATGGTCGGCAACCCAACCTCCGGTGACGGCGGCCTGGTCTGATACCAAGAGCGATAATAACGATTACATCAGCCAATTTCCCAGATACTGCGAGATATTCTTTTCAAGTTCTGCATTGATATCTTGCATCAGGGCTTCGTTCAGGTTGAACCAGGCTTGCGTGCGCTCGTTGAGCGTGGCGTCTTCGCGCACCGTGACGGAGCGGCTGACCCGGGCATTGGCAAGCCCTTTGGCGGCACCATTGTCGTCGATAATTTGCAGACTTGCCTCAAGCACCGCATCGTAACGCTCGGACTGATCCTTGGTGAAAGCGCCCTGGATGCCTTTTTTAATTTCCAGTTTTGTTTCGCGAACCGAAGCTTTGATAATGGTAAAGCGTGCCCGCGCACCCGCGCCACTGGCAACCAGACGGTCGGAAGCCCAGCGTTCAAGCGCCTTTTCCGGAGATGTTGGGAAAAGATGCTCGACGTTGGGACTTACCAGCGGTGGCTCGTAAGTGGAGACAATTTCCACAGACTCTACATTCAGATTTATTGCGCCCAAGTGTTGGAAAGTCAATTCCGGAAAGGTCGGACTTTGCACACTGGCCTCGCAACCGGCCAGCGCAATTCCAAAAACAATAACCAGAATGGATGCCTGGAAACGCTTAATCGTCTTCATCATCATCCTCATATTCATCTTTCCTGGAACGCGCCATATTGCGCAACGCCATGGCCAGCCCGATACCGCCGGCGAGCAACAAAACCATGGCGATGCCAGCAACGACAAGGACGAGAGACTTGGTTTTCTTTTTCGGCAGTTCCGGCACTGCGGCCACTTCTTCGGGGGGGACGGCTTCCGCTGCCGCGGTTTCTTTGCCGCCATCCTTGACTGGTGTCTTGACCTCGCTGACGGCGATTTTTTTCTCTTCGATAACGGCTGCGGGATCGGCACGTTCGAACGTAATATTGCCGGGACACAAGCGATGAATATCCCGATCATCGTCCAACTTCAGGCTTTTAATTGTCTTGCCCGAAAGACGGCCTTCCGTACTCGGGAAATAATTCAGGATATTGCCGATTTTACCTTCCGACTTGATCTTGAAGCCAACATCGTCGACCCGCCCATCACTGTCCAGATCGACGGTGAAAACACCCGATAGCCAGAATTTCTGCCCTTCAATTTCATGCTCACCGGGCGACCAAAAATCAGTCAAGTCGCGGTCGCAGCGCTTGGCCAGCGCGTCATCGCGTTTTGGCGGCGGCGGGGCGACGACGCCAAAAACCGGCGGGCTTTGCTCGCTCCCCGGCACCGCGTCAACCCCGACAGCCGCATTGGGATCGCTGGATACATGATCTTTGGGTACTGCGGCCGGGTCTGTTTGAACAGCTGGTTGCTGACTTTCCACCGCGCTGGGCGCGCTTTCTCCTACGATCGGTGCCCCTTCCACCTTCGGCTGGACGAATTCGCGCTTGATAGGCAACGGAGCCCCCCCGGTATCCGTTGCCAGGCCCATATCGGGTACATAATCCTTGCGAATTTGTTGAATTGGCATCGGCGCATTATCGCTCGCACCCGGCAACGGCGCATTGTCCCTTTGCGGTTGGCTTGGTGTAACCTTCGGCAACGGCATTTCTTCGCGCGCCGGTGGCGGCAGGATCAACTGACGCTTGAACCAGACCTTGGCAGGCTCGGTACAAAAATCGTTCCCCTTCTCAAGGCGGATTGCCTTGCTTTGAATTTCAAGCTGGAATGTATAGTGATCACCCGGATTGAGGCTGGCCGCCATCTTCTCGCAATCAAGCTCTGCCGCCCGCACGGGGCCCGCCCAGCCAAACACCAGCAACGTTGTCGCTATTAATCCTCGCCAATGGGGAATATTAGCTGTCATGGCCCTTATTTTTCACGCCCTTAACTTTTTATCGATTCCCTATGACACTCTATTAACCTTAAGGAATTATGAGCCCACTCGAAAAACCAGTAAAGCTTAGCCCATGCACCAGGCGAGGATGCCCTTTTGCGCGTGCAGACGATTTTCGGCCTCGTCCCAAACGACCGAACGCGGCCCATCAATGACCTCGGCGGTAACCTCTTCGCCGCGATGGGCTGGTAGACAATGCATAAACAGGGCGTCGGGCTTGGCCAAGTCCATCAGTTGTTGATCGACACGGTAAGAAGCCAGCAAATTATGGCGGGACGGGGCATCGACATCGCCCATGGAAACCCAGGTATCGGCGACCACACAATCGGCACCCGCAACGGCGTCTTGAACATCAGTGGTCAGGGTGATATCGCCACCTTCGACCCTGGCCCAATCCATAATTTTTGCGTCCGGCATCAACAATTCGGGACACGCCAGTTTAAGGGTGAACCCAAACCGCACGGCGGCCTGTATCCACGACGTCGCCATGTTATTGCCGTCACCGCACCAGACCACGGTGCGCCCCTTGATCGGACCGGCATGTTCTTCGAATGTCATCACATCTGCCATTAACTGACAGGGATGACTGGCATCTGTCAGGCCGTTGATCACCGGCACCGTGGCGTATTCTGCCAGTTCGGAAAGTTTCACCGGATCGTCAGTGCGGATCATAATGGCATCGACGTAGCGCGACAGCACACGGGCCGTATCGGCGACGCTTTCACCGCGTCCGATTTGGCACGAGTCACCTTCCAGGACGATCACCCGGCCACCCAATTCCTGCATGCCGACCTCGAAGGAGACCCGGGTCCGGGTCGAGGGCTTCTCGAAAATCAGCACCAGGGTTTTATTCGATAGCGGCGCCGCAGCACCCTTGCCTTGCTTGAAGGCGAGGCCGCCATCGAGCATTGAGCGTAAAGTGGCGGTATCAAACTGATCGAGATCGAGAAAATGCTTCGGGCTGGTCATGTTAGCCCTCCTCTTCAATTTGCGTGCAAACCGCTGCCAGAATATCCATCGCCTCATCAATATGATGTTCTTCAATAATCAGCGGCGGCAGCAAGCGCACCACATTATCCGCAGCCCCGACGCTCAATAAACCACCGGCGTGAAGTTTCGTGCGAAAGTTCCCATTGTCGCCGACGCACTTGATCCCGATCATCAAGCCGGAACCGCGAATTTCGGCGATGACGCCGGGATGGGCTTTGGCCAAATCGAGAAGGCGGGTCCACAGTATTTGGGCAATTTTATCGACCCCATCAAGGAAACCAGGTTCCAAAATAACATCGCAAACGGCGTTGGCCACTGCCATGGCCATGGGGTTGCCGCCGAAGGTGGTGCCGTGGGAACCGGCCGTCAAGGCCAAGGCGGCGCGTTCGCTGGCAAGGCAGGCACCGACGGGGAAGCCACCGCCAAGGCCCTTGGCGACGGCCATAATATCCGGCGTGACACCGGCCCATTCGTGGGCGAACAGTTTGCCGGTGCGCCCCATACCGCACTGAATTTCATCAAAAATCAGCAGCAAGCCGAACTCGTCGGCGGCGGCGCGCAAGCCCTTCAGATAGGCGGGATCCGCCGCATGAATACCACCTTCGCCCTGCACCGGTTCGATCAGGATTGCCGCCGTCTCGGGGCTGATCGCTGCGCGCATTTCGTTCAGGTTGCCAAATGCCACCTGGTCGAAACCGTCGACCACCGGAGCAAACCCGGCAAGATGTTTCTGCTGGCCACCCGCCGCGATGGTCGCAAGCGTGCGGCCATGAAAGGCATTGACGCAGGTGATCACCCGGTAGCGTTCCGGATGGCCCTGGTCGTGTTGGAATTTGCGCGCCATTTTCAAGCAACATTCAACCGCCTCGGCCCCTGAATTGGCGAAGAAAACGCTGTCAGCAAAGGTTGCCGCAACCAGGCGCTCGGCCAGTTTTTGCTGACCCGGAATGTGATACATATTCGAGGTGTGCCACAACTTGCTCGCTTGTTCCCGCACGGTTTCAACCAGATGCGGATGACAGTGACCAAGGGCGTTAACGGCGATACCGGCGGCAAAATCCAGGTAGCGTCGCCCCGCACCATCGAACAGATAAGCGCCCTCGCCGCGCTCGAAGGCGACGTCAATCTTTGCATAAGTCGGCATAACGACTGGAATCAAGGGGTTGCCCTCCCACTATTTTGGTCTCACGACCATCAGGAAAGCGCGGAAGTATCTGAATCTTTGCCCTTAATGTCAACGAAGATGACCAAGTGCGTCAACGTGCCAATTTGATGCTAAGAGCATCCAACGCAGTCGCGACAATAACTTTAACAAATTAGAGGAATGTTTGAAGAGAAATAGATTCAGCCAAAACGCCGAATTTCGTTTTGATATTTTATATCTTCAGGGTCTTCATTCAGATCTTCTTCTACCTGCTCTAGGTTGTGTCCGCTAGATATCAATAGCTTAATAATGAACTTAACAAGGTGTGCAGGCATATCCAGTTTGTTAGCAATATATTCGGGCTCTTGACCGTCACCAATCGCATTTTTGATCACATTGACTCTTCTGAATCCTGTCGCGTATGGGGACTTACTATCAAATGCAAACGCATCTAATAAATCTTTAACGAAGTAATAATCGTATGAATCTTCATCGTCTAGCCGTAAATCGAAGCGATCAGTCAATTCATCAACAAATCTCAATTGATCTGTCGTTGGGGTTCGTGAAGGTGGATCATATATTGCCATAAGGGATGCCTTTCGCATCAATGGGTCAATATATGCTATCAGATTACCAGAAACATACAACATGTAGCTAACCGGCTAGCTACTAAAGCTATGCCTGATGGAAGTAGTGCCGATTCCGGTTTGTTGCGAGTTTCAGGCCTTGAGCTTGTAGCCGGTACGGAACATTTGCCGGCAGATAATCCACAACAAGGTATTCACGCCGATCATGACATACAGACCGCGCAGCGGATCCACGTCCGAGCTGCCGATAAAGCCGTACCGGAAGCCATCAATCATATAGAAAAACGGATTGAAGCTGGCCAACGTCTGCGCCAATTCTGGCAGGCGTTCGATGGAATAGAATGTACCCGACAAGAACGACAGCGGCGTAATAATGAAGTTGGTGACCGCCGCGATGTGATCGAATTTAACCGACCAAATCCCGGCGACGGTGCCAAGCAGCGCCATCATCAGAGAGGCCATAAAACCGTGAAAAATGATGAACCCGATATTGTGCAAATGAATGGGGATAAAAAAGCTCATCGCCGTGGTCACGGCAATGCCGACGACAAGACCCCTGCTCGCCCCGCCAAGGGAAATCGCCAAAGTTAGTTCATCGGCGGTAAAAGGCGGCATTAGTGTATCGACAATATTGCCCTGAACCTTGGCCACAACAATAGAAGAGGAGGTATTGGTGAAGGCGTTCTGGGCCATTGCCATCATGATCAGCCCGGGGCCGAGGAATTCAATGAACGGCACACCACCAACCTGGCTTGCGGCGCGCGATCCAAAAGCCAGTACAAAGACGGCCAGAAACAACAACGTCGTCACCACGGGGGCCATCACGGTCTGGGTGTAAATATTGGCGAAACGGCGGACTTCGCGTATGTACAGGGTCCACACTCCAAGCCAGTTATGGCCAGCGGGATTCTCCCATTGGGGGATTTTCATGATTGTTCCTTCATCCAACGTCCTTAATATAAGGGTCAAAACAAAATTGCACTAATAACGATGAAAACAAACAGAAGCAAAACCCGCACCGCAAAAATTCCCCGCAAGGTGAGCGCCACCTCGCTGGAAAACGCGGCGCTTTACTATCTGGGGCGGTACGCGACATCTTCGGAAAACCTGCGTCAGGTTCTTTTGCGCCGGGTCGCACGGGCGGCAAAACATCACGACACCGACGAAGAAGCCTGCGCCGTGATGATTGATGAATTGATCTTAAGATACGTGAGCAACGGCCTGCTTGATGATACCGCCTACGCACGCGCCCAATGCGCCAGCCTGAACCGGCGCGGCAAGTCGGTTCGCGCCATCCGGGGCTGGTTGCGACAAAAGGGACTTGGCCCAGACATCATAGAAAAAACACTGAAGGTCCTGGGCGAAGAAATCGTCGAGCCCGATCTGGCCGCCGCCATCGCTTATGCCCGCAGACGCCGGTTCGGCCCATATAGGATGAACACCATAGCGCCGGAAACCCGCGACAAGGAACTGGCCGCCCTGGCGCGTTCGGGTTTTTCATACGCGCTGGCACGGCGCATTGTCGAGGCCACCGATGTTGATGAATTGGAAAATGCCCTGTAAGTAAGGGCCATAAGGAGACGACCCGTGGACGACCCGATACAGACATTCAAGCATTTTTGGCGATTGACCATAGACGTATGGCAAACCGGCGTGCTGGGAATCGACATCGGTCGCCTGATCACGGCGCTGGCCATCTTCTCGTTGTTCCTGATTTTCCGCCGCCTATTCACCCGTTTCGTGCTGTCTGCCCTGAAGCGCATGGCCCGCAAGACCGGCAATACGTTCGATGACCATGCCATTGAGGCGCTGGAAAATCCGGTTCGCTTCATTCCCATTGTCGTCGGTTCGTTTTTTGTCGTCGAATATCTGGATTTCCCCGGCACCTTCGCCATCATCGGCGAGCATTTGGTCCGCTCGCTGATCGCCTTCGCCATATTCTGGGGCCTGTTCAAGCTCGTCGATCCGTTCAGCCAGTTCCTCAAGCGTCTGGAAAGAGTTTTCACCACGGCTATGGTCGAGTGGCTGGTCAAGGCCATCAAGGCGGCTTTCCTGTTCATCGGGGCGGCGACCATTTTGCAAATCTGGGGCATTGAAGTCGGCCCGATCCTGGCTGGCCTGGGGTTGTTCGGCGTTGCCGTGGCGCTGGGCGCGCAAGACTTGTTCAAGAACCTCATCGCCGGGATTTTGATTATCGCTGAAAAACGTTTCAATACAGGTGACTGGATTAAGGCCGAAGGCACCGTTGAGGGCACGGTGGAAAGCATCGGTTTTCGCTCGACCGTTGTGCGACGCTTCGACAAGGCGCCGGTGTTTGTCCCAAACACCAAATTATCGGATTCTGCAGTGGTTAACTTTTCCTCCATGACCCATCGGCGCATCTACTGGAAGATTGGTGTTGAATACCGCACCACGGTCGATCAATTGCGCGCCATCCGTGATGGCATCGAAGCCTATGTCATGGAAAACGAGGCCTTCGCCAAACCACCTGAAACCTTGTTATTCGTGCGCATCGACAGTTTTTCCGACAGTTCCATCGATATCATGTTGTATTGCTTCACCAAGACCACCAATTGGGGAGAGTGGCTTGAAATCAAGGAACACCTGGCCTACGCCATTAAAGATATTGTCGAGGACGCCGGAAGCGCTTTCGCCTTCCCCAGTCAGTCTCTTTATATAGAGAGCGTACCCGAGGACAGCCCGGAACCCTTCGTGCCACCGCAAAAACAGGAATAACAACCATGAGCGTGACCATTTATCATAACCCCCGATGCTCCAAATCCCGCACCACCCTGGCTTTGTTGCAGGAAAATAACGCCGAGCCTGTGATCATCGATTATCTGGACACGCCGCCAAGCGCAGCGGAATTGAAAAATATTCTCAAGCTTCTGGGCCTGCCCCCGCGTGGCCTTTTAAGGGCCAAGGAAGCCAAGGAAGCCGGCCTGGATGATCCCGCCTTGAGTGATGAGGCGTTAATTGCTGGCATGATCGCAAACCCCATCGTCATCGAACGACCCATTGTCGTGGCTGGCGGCAAGGCCAAGATCGGCCGCCCCCCGGAGGCCGTTCTCGACATTCTTTAAAAGATTGCCTGAATCACAAAAAAAAGCCCCGGAGGTTTCTCCCCGGGGCTTTTTGTCATTAACTTAGGTAAAGATCAGGCCTGACGGACCTGTGCTATAAATTTATCTACTTCAAGTTTCAGCATCTCGGACTGTTGAGACAGTTCACTGGCCGCACCCAACACCTGCTCCGCCGAAGCCCCGGCCTCATTAGCGGCCTGAGTGACACCGGCGATGTTGGACGACACCTCGCCTGTGCCCTGTGCTGCCTGCTCGACATTGCGGGCGATTTCAGACGTCGCGGCCCCCTGTTCCTCGACCGCAGCGGCGATAGCCGAAGCGATCTCGCTGATCTCGCCGATAGTCTTGGTGATGCCCTGAATAGCCTGCACCGATTCCTCGGTTGCGCCCTGGATGTCGCTAATCTGACTACCGATTTCCTCGGTCGCCTTGGCGGTCTGGTTGGCCAGATTCTTGACTTCGGATGCGACCACCGCGAAGCCTTTACCCGCGTCACCGGCGCGAGCCGCTTCAATGGTGGCGTTCAAGGCCAACAGGTTGGTCTGATCGGCGATGTCGGTAATCATTTCGACAACCTCGCCGATCTTCTGCGCCGACATGGCCAGACCCTGGACCATTTCATCGGCCTTCTGGGCCGCGGAAACCGCCGTACCGGCAATTGTCGTCGACTGGGACACCTGACGGCTGATCTCGCTGATCGAACTGGACAGCTCCTCAGCCGCCGAGGCCACAGTCTGAACGTTGGTCGAGGCTTCTTCGGAAGCCGCCGCCACTGCCGTCGCCTGTTTTGATGTATCATCCGATATCCCAGTCATCGACTGGGCCGAAGCCTGCAGTTCGGTCGAAGCCGAAGACACCGTTTCAACGACGCCGCCAACGCTGGCCTGGAAGTCATCGGCCATCTTATTCATGGTCGCGCGTTTTTCTTCTTCGGCTTGTTTTTCCCGTTCCGCCTGCGCCATCGACATCTTCTTGATTTCCGCCTTGCTTTCCAGGAACACGGCAAGTGCGGATGCTATCGGGCCAAACTCATCCTGTCGGTCCGGATCAAGACTAAGGGCAGCAGATTCATCATCGGACATAACCACCGCAACGTCATCGTTGAGTTCCCGGAAGCTATTCGTAAGGTTGGTGTAGAGAAAGATGATACCGAGCACCATAACGACGACGGCAATAATGGAAAGGGTATAGAGCAACTTAACCAGGCTTTCGTTGTTTTGACGCACTCCCTGGGTCAGGGCCAGAAGACTGTTTAGATTTTCATCGGTCTTTGCCTCGACCAGTTTAACCAGGCTAGCTGTGATTTCACCCATCTTCCCGGCGTCGGTATCGAACTCCTGCATCTGCGAATTGCCACCTTCTGGCCCGAAGTCGATATAGGCCTGGGCCATCAACTTGCCGCCAGCGTAAAAGGGCGTGAAAGCGGCCTGCATTTCGTCCAGCGCGGCCAAAACCTCCGTCAGACCCAACGTCTCGGCATGGCTGCGAGCGAGTGCAATATCCACCTCGAATTTCTTGGCATAGTTCTCTGCCTCAGTGAAACCGTCGTCGAAACCCGGTTTGCCACGGGTGGCGGCGATATCGGTCAGCCACCCCTGAACATGAACCACGTCGGCATTGATCTCTTTGATGGTAACCAGCAGCGGAACGGCGGTCGTCGATACCTGCTCAACCTGCTTCTCGGTCTTAACCAGTTCAGGCCCCTCGACCGTCAACTTTATGACGGCTACCCCTATGGCCCCTCCGGTAAGCAACATAATTAATCCGAGTACCCCGAAGATTTTTGCCTTGATTGTCATTGATTCCATCCTTTCATATTCAGCACCCCTTACTTAGTGGGGGGGATGCCAAATTGGACCCCAGTTATTAATATGAATAAGCTCAATGCTATAAACTATAATAAGAATATTCGTATTAAATAATGAAAATATTTAAGAAGCTGGGTCTAAAAGCCCCTAATGAACCGGGGCCGCAGCGCCACCTCACCATCCATTGCAGCGGCGATTTCAGATAGTAATCTGGATTTATCCTTTGGTAAATTACCGGCCAGCGCCAACGCGTTGGAAGCGTGGTTGGAGCGAAAGATCACCGGACGCACGGGATCGAGCCCACCGACCAGTTGTTTGAGTTCCTGCAGGGTCGCCGCCTCGTCCTGCCACTCGAAGCCCCCGCCCAGCCTAACGAAACGCTGCTGGAAACGCGCTTCTTGTGCCTCTTCCAAGCCCAACAACAAAGTCGACAAATATGTCGGCGCGGCCTTGTTGATCAAGGCGACGGTACCATCAATATGTTCGCGCCACAAAGTGCGCCCGCCGAGCCCCAGGATAACCGTTGCCGAGACCTTGATATCCGCCGCCCGGGCCTTGCCCAGCGCCTTTTCGATAGAACCGGGCTGTGCTCCCTTGGTCACCCGCTTGAGGATTTCCCCCGAGCCCGATTCAATGCCGACATATACAAGGCTGAGGCGCAAGGCGCGGAGTTGTTTTAATTCCTCGGCACTTTTACGCAACAAATTGACCGGCGTCGCATAAGCCGATACCCGCTGCAAAGCAGGAAAAGTTTCGGCCAATTTAAGCAATATCTGTTTCAGTTTTTCAAAACCCAGGCCCATGGCGTCTCCGTCGGCGAGAAAAACCCTGTGGGCTTGCGGCCAATCACGCGCGGCGGCGGCGATGTCTGCAAAAATGTCGTCCATGGGGCGCACTTGGTACGTCTTCGATTTGTACATGGAACAAAACGAACATTCGTTAAAAGAACAACCGTATGTGACCTGAAGGATCAGGTTTGAACCTTCAGACGGTGGACGGTAAAGAGGCATGTCATAATATATCATCGGTGTATTCTGTCGAATTCGGCCTGCGGGGCAATGTTTTGTTTACCTGATTGGATTAACCTGAACAATTCGTCACCGCTGTTGACGTTGCGTCAGCACAGGGCCACCCTTCGCCAATGTCTGATCAAGTCTGAGGATTCCGTTGAAGAAAAATATCCTGAAATTTTCCGATGGCGATATCATCTTCCGCGAAAGTGACGCCAGCACTTCCCTATATATCCTGACAGAGGGAAATGTCGAGTTGAGCAAGAAGGGTGAACGTGGACCGGTCATGCTGGCCATGCTCAACCCTGGCGAAATATTCGGCGAGATGGCTATATCCGGTTCTGCTCAACGCGGCGCCACAGCAATTGCCGTCGGCCCCGTTGTCATAGAAGAAACCGAACGCCAGGACTTCCTTGCCGGGCTCGAGAATGAACCCGATATGGCACGGGATGTAACAGGCAAACTGGTTGACCGGCTGCGTCAGGCCAATGACCGCCTGACCCACCCCGGCACCGCAGTCGAAACAATCCAGAGCGGCGGCACCGGCTTTTCGGTAATGGGGATGTTCAAAAAATTAAGTATCGCTTCCGATAGTACTTCGGGACGCATCGAAATCCGGGTCATCCCTTTTCATGGAGAAGTCCCCGAAGCCGCCGAGGTGCAAAGACGCCATGTCGTGCAGTCTTTAGGCAAACGCACCGGCATCAAAGTTAAGGCGTTTAATAAAATTCCGGAAATTGACCCCGATCTCCATCCTGATGACCGGCTGATGAAATTGCATGATTTTTCCCTTGAGGCTTTGGCGTCATCGTATGCCGACCTGATTATCTACGCCGATATCCCGCCCCCCGGCACGACGTTGCACTTGCGTTTCTTTTCCACTATTTCGAATAACGTTGACCGGCCCGGCTATACCTTGCCTGAAAGCGTTCTAACGCTGCCGGTAGATTTTGAGCCCGAGCTTGCCGAACTGCTCCTTGCCGTGGCTCTAGCGGCGAGCACACCAAGCGAGGAAAACAAACGCTTGCGCCTGGGACAAGCCCTGTCGGAAACCCTGTACGCCGCCATGCCAGCGGTGCAAAACCTGCCGCAAGACCTCACCACGCGGGAACGCTCTTCGATCCAGATGTGTTATGGCAATGCCATCGCCACGCTGGCCTTCCAACGCGGAACAGTCGAATTGTATCAAGTCGCGGTGCAGACTTACCGCGCCGCGTTGGAACAATTATCCCGCGACGACAGCCCCATTGACTGGGCCTTGACACAGAAACATCTTGGCGCATCCCTGCAGGCGATTGCCGAACGAAACAACAACGAAGAAACTCTTATCCAGGCCGCCGCCGCCCTGGAAGCGGCCATTGAGACGTTTCGCCCGGATATTTTCCCGATCCAATGGGCATCGACTCAAAATCGTCTAGGGCTGGTTCTTTATAAGCTAGATCTTAAGACCGGCGATGCGGATACCCTGAAAAGATCGCTCAAAGCATTCCAGTCTGCCCTGCCTGTCTTCAACCGGGCAGACCACCCTTCTCGCTGGGCCGATGTTATGAACAACTTTGCCCAGGCCGCGCAAGTGCTTGGCGAACAACTTCACAGCACCGAAGTTTTAGAAAAAGCGGTCACCGCCTGCCTGGGTGCACTCGAAGTCCGACGCCGGGATAAGAGCCCGCTGCTTTGGGCGGCGACCCAGAACAATTTAGGCTCGGCACTATTTCTTCTCGGTAAATTATCCGAAGACGTAACCCGAATCGAAGCCGCTGCTATCGCTTTTGAACAGGCCTTGGGAGTATATTCAAACCTCAACGCCGATCATCTGGCCTCTGTTGCCAATAAGAACTTATCCAAGGCGCGTCTGCTACTGGAGAAAATTAATGGCCCGGCGATGAATGACGGGTCGGCGGTGCCGGAACTAGATTGGGAAGAAGACGATATCCAGATCTAAAGAAAAATATCTATTTCCGACGCGGTTTAACGTGCGCGATAAAAACTTTGCAGTTGGAATAACCATCATTGAAAAAATGATACGTAATGTTGGGTTTGGCCAATCCCATCGGATCGCTTAAATTCCATTCGCGGGTAGCGATGCCGGTTACCCCCATGCCGTTCTTGCCGAAATAACCAATATTGAGAAGTTGAACCTTTTTCTGATTAAAAAGGGACCCTCGACAGGCGTCCGAAAGGGCGTCGTCGTATTGTCCGACATCCCAGTAGGGTAATTTAGTGGTGGTAAATTTACCGGAACCGGCCACGGCCACGGCGCTAAAAGCCAGCGCAACGAAGCCGCCTAAAGCTGCCCGTTTGACCATCCGATATAATAATTTATTCCGCATCATGGCGGTACTCTGCCAGAAACCGGTAAAAAAGTACAACGATTGGCCGCCAGGGTAAATGGTGCGCCCGGAGAGACTCGAACTCCCAACCTTCTGATTCGTAGTCAGATGCTCTATCCAATTGAGCTACGGGCACTTTGCTTGCACGAAGAGGGGAAACCCCATCGCGAAGGCTGGCGACACTACTCCACAGGCATGAGCAAGGCAAGTGCTTAGAGAGGCTCTTTAACGGCTCATTTTTGAATGAAGTAAATCGGTCCTTGTCGCGCCTAGTGGCTTTGAGTAATATCCTGAAAAACAACAAGAGTTAGGGGCGGTACTTCATCAAGCTTTGGAATATTCGTCACGTATGTTATTTACTTCTCTAATACACAGAGCAGTTCATCATTATAAGTAAGGGCTCAGTCGCTTCATGAAGTTTTCAATGTTCCCGAATTCATCAGGATTTCGAGTTGCCGTCATCGGCGTGATGCTGCTCCTTCCTGCCTGTTCTTTTACCGAAGATGCGCTGTGGCCATCGCTTTCGGGTGGTGACCCCCAAGGGACGCCAACCGCCCCCGGGAACGAACAGCAACAGGCTCAAACTGCCGCTCCGGTAATGGCCCCGACAACCGTTCAACCGGTTCTGGGCACATCGAACTTCCAACCCGCCGGAGTTACTGATAGCGCCACTTCCGGTACCTTTGTCGGCAAAAAGGTTGTTGAACTGCGTTCCGAATTGAAACGCCTGCAGGGATCAATCTCGCAACATAACGCGACATTGCAACAATTACGCGCCACGATCGTACAAAATTCACAGCACTATCACGGCACCGTCGCCGCCATTAACACGCGTTTGCAGGTCGGCACCACACCTGGCAACCCGATTCTGGTGCAACAATTCAATAATGTGCGCGGCGATCTGGAGAAAATCAGCAATGACACCGGCGAGTTGAACAGGCTGGCGACAGCCGTTTCGGCGGATTCCACCATGTCGGCGTTCCTGTCAGAATCGACCCGTGCCGCCTTTAGTGTTTCGGGCGCCGTCGATGAAGATCACAAACAGTTGGCGATTCTGGAAGATGAGGTCAACCGCACCGTCGTTCTGATTGAACGCCTGCTTAAAGAACTGGCCGAGGATGTGCGCCGCCAAACCAATTACGTCGCCACCGAACGTTCCAATCTGAACCTGCTTTCGGCCGGCATCAAGGGTGGAGAGATCTTCGGTGCCAGCCTGGCTAACCAGGCCATTGTTTCGGCCGCTGGAAATTCTATTTTCCAGGGTCCGGCGCGGGCTCAGGACACGACGGGCCGCAGGCCACTGGTGGTTATTCGCTTTGACCGGCCTGACGTTCCCTATCAGCAGGCGCTTTATGCCGCCGTCAGCCGGGTTCTTGAACGCCGCCCCGGTGCCGTTTTTGATCTTGTCGCCGTCGCCCCCGCCTCCGGTGGGCCAGCCCGGGTAGCATTAAATTCGAACAAGGCGCAACGCTTCGCCGAAGGGGTCTTAAGGTCCCTGATCGAGATGGGCCTGCCGCCTTCGCGAGTCGCCATGTCCGGCAAAACCAATAACCAAGCGAAGACCAACGAGGTCCACCTGTACCTCAGGTAACCCGCCACGGCCTGATTTAAGAACAATCAGCGCACAAACAAAACAACAAAACCGGCAGTCCTTATAGGATTTGCCGGTTTTCTTGTGGCATTATTGCAACAGCCCCGCTGTCGTTATATTAGAAATACAATAATACTACACCCTTCCCCTTGTTTGCCGTATTTTAAAAATGGTTTTATGAATTATTGATGAGGGTCATGGGGTGCTGGCAAGAACAAAGTTCGCCAGAATTAATGATTTTTGTAATTTTGTTTTTTGGGTAGGGGATTTCCCGGATGTTTTCGACAAAGATTAAATTTTCCATACTGACGGCCGCTGCACTCGCCGTTATCGCGCCGTTCAATGCTGCCGAAGCCACCAACGGAATGAATTCCGCAGGCTATGGCATGGCTTCCAAAGGGATGGCTGGTGCCGGCGTCGCAATGAGTCAGGACACCTTGTCGGGTGCCACCAACCCGGCGGCCCTGGTTAATGTGGGGGATCGCACCGACATTGGCGTCAATTTTTTCAATCCCAACCGAAGCATGCAAGCCCAGGATGCCACCGGTGCGATTCCCGAGGGAACTTATAAAAGTGCCGAGCCGTGGTTTATTGTTCCTGAATTCGGCATCAATAAAATGCTGGACGAGAACAGCTCCATCGGCGTTACCCTGAACGCCAATGGCGGCATGAACACAGAATACGGAAAAAACCCTTTCGCGGGCTTCAGCACTGCCGCTGAATCAGCGAGAACTGGCGTTGATATGGCGCAGGCGTTATTGGCCGTTACCTACGCAAAGAAATACGGCGAACATTCTTTCGGCATCTCGCCAGTACTGGGCTTTCAATACTTCTCCGCCTATGGGCTTCAAGACTTTGCGGGCAATTCGACCGATCCCAGTTCCCTGACCAACAGGGGTTACGATTATGCGGCAGGTTATGGTATGCGTCTTGGTTATCAAGGGAATATCACTCCGAACCTGTCATTAGGAACCTCCTATCAATCACGCATGTACATGCAGAAGTTCGATAAATATAAAGGCCTGTTCGCCGAAGGTGGCGACTTCGACATGGCCCCTATATTTAATATTGGCCTCGCCTACAAAGTGCCTGAGAGCCCCCTGACGATCGCCGTTGATTATCAGAAGATTATGTACAGTGAAATTGACGCGATCAGCAATTCTGGTAACTTATTGGCCAGCTGTCAGGCGTCAGGATCTACGGGACTCGGTGGCACAGACGGCTGTGGATTTGGCTGGGACGACCAGGACGTCATCAAGCTTGGTGTCAACTACGACTATAACGACAAACTGTCCCTGCGTACCGGCGCGAGTTGGAACAGTCAGGTCTATGAAAATAATGAAACCCTGTTCAACATCCTCGCCCCGGCTGTTGTTCGCTTACACGCCAGTGTTGGCGCCACCTATGATTTCAAGGAAAATCAGTCCTTGAGCTTTGCTTACACACGGGCCTTTGATGACAGCATTACGGGTGTTCACGCCAGCAATGGGACGCAAAACATCAAACATCAAATGAACCAGCATGAAATTGGTGTTGGTTACACTTACACGTGGTAAGCGGCTGATTTTCTAGAATCTGATACTTTTTAAAACGCCCGGCGCATCCCCGCACCGGGCGTTTTTTTATGGCTGTAGCATACCGCTTGCCAGCCACAGCACGGCGGCGTAACGCCCGGCCTTGCCGATGGTGACGAGAACCAGGAACACCCACACATTGACCCTGAGTAACCCGGCGACGAAGGTCAGCGGATCACCGAGCACCGGCACCCAGGCCAGCAACAACGACCAGATGCCGAAGCGCCCGAACCAGCGTTCGGCGCGGCCAAGCTGGTCTGCCTTGAAGGGGAACCACTGACGGTCCTGCCAGTGCAGCAGATAGCGCCCCAACCACCAGTTGACTAACGCACCCAACACATTGCCGGCGCTGGCGACCAACCACAAAGTGAATGCCTCGCCGCCCCCTGCCGCATAAAAGGCGGTGAGCACAATTTCCGATGAAAAAGGCAAAATAGTCGCGGCCAGGAAGGCGCTCAGGAAAACGCCGGTCAGACTCTGCATAGAGCTTACACCGCCACGTTATCTATCAGCCGTGTGCGGCCCAGCCTGGCCGCAACCAGCACCCGGCCCTGTCGTGAGGGATCAGTGTAAGACGCTAGGGTTTCGCCGTCATGGACACTCAGGTAATCGACACCGGTAAAGCCCGCTTCCAGCACTTGTTCCCGGCCCCAGGCTTCGGCACTGGCAATGTCCTCGCCGTCGTTGACCTTTGCCGCAACGCCACAAATGCTTTCGTACAAAACGGGCGCGACCAGCCGTTCGGTGTCGTCCAGGTAGACATTGCGGGACGACAACGCCAAGCCGTCCCCTTCGCGCACCGTCGCAACGCCTTCGATGACCGTCGGTATGTTCAGGTCGCGGGCCATGGCGCGGATTATCAGCAACTGCTGATAATCCTTGTCACCGAAAAACGCCGTATCGGCGCCTGCCTGATTAAGCAACTTGCTCACCACGGTGGCGACACCACCGAAAAAACCGGGGCGGGCTTCGCCTTCGAGAATATCGCCGAGGCCGCTAACAACCACGCTGGTGGCGAAACCTTGCGGATACATGTCGCCGACCCCAGGGGCGAACAATAGATGCACCCCGGCTTGGCTCAGTTTTTCGACATCGCTTTGCTCATCACGGGGATAACTGTCCAGATCTTCGCCCTTACCAAATTGCTTTGGATTGATAAAAAGCGTCGCGATGGTGCGCCCAGTCGTCGCCAAAGAACGAGCCGTCAGGGCCATGTGACCGTCGTGCAAAGCCCCCATGGTCGGAACCAGCCCGACACTCAAGTCCTGGGATCGCCATTGCGCAACGGCCTGGCGCAACCCCTGGACAGTACGGACGATTTGCATGGGTTATTCCGTATCGTCTTTAGGCCGGCGCATACCGAAACAGTGTTCAGGGCCGGGGAATAGTCCCGCCCGAACATCTTCGGAATACTCTTTAGCCGCATCGGCAATCTGCTGGCCAAGGTCGGCGTAGCGTTTGACGAACTTCGGGGTGAAGTCCGAAAAAAGCCCAACCAGATCCTCTGTCACCAAAATCTGTCCATCGCATGCCGGAGACGCACCAATGCCGATGGTCGGGATGGCGATGGTTTCGGTGATCGTCCGGGCCAGCGGTTCGACCGTGCCCTCGACGACGACGGCAAAAGCGCCAGCCCCCGCAACGGCGACGGCATCGGCCAGAATCCCTGTTGCCTCGTCCTCATTTTTGCCATGGGAGCGAAAACCGCCCGCCGTATTGACCGACTGCGGCAGCAGACCGACATGGGCGAGCACCGGAATGCCGCGCTTGGTCAAAAAATTTATTGTCTCGGCCATTTCCGCGCCGCCTTCCAGCTTGACCCCGGCGCAACCGACTTCCTTCATGACCCGGGCCGCATTACGAAAGGCCATCTGTGGGCTTTCCTGATAGGAACCAAACGGCATATCCACAATGACGCAGGATTTACTGGCCCCACGCATGACCGCCTTGCCGTGAGCGATCATCATGTCGAGGGTAACCCCAAGGGTATCCTCAAGGCCATAAAGAACCATGCCCAGACTATCGCCGACCAACAACAAATCAGTATTGTCATCAAGCAGTTGCGCCGTCAGCGACGTATAGGCGGTCAGACAAACCAGCGGGTCGCCGCCTTTTCGGGCGCGAATGTCGGTAACGGTGATTTTTCTGTTTTCTCTATGAACGCTCAAGGGCTGGGGCCTTTCTAAATCTTATTTCGGTGGACGGCGAAACCTTGAGCGGAAAGCCCAAAACAGGACGCCGACAAAAAACACCAGCATCCAGGCCACTTTATATGCATTAAAGGACTCTAATAATGCATCCATCGGGGTTCCTCCACTTAAACCAACCTCAAGGGCAACAAAATATTCCCATCGACCATAATCTAAGAGTAGCATGCCAGCATGAAAAATACGGGCATTTCAAGAAAATTCACTTTAGTGTTGCTGGCGACCATGTTGCTGGGCGCGTGCGCAAAAAAAAGCCCTGAGCAGGAACCGGTAACCCAAATCAATCCGAAAGCCGCGCCAGAAGCGGCGATCCCCATCCCAGCCAAGGTCAAACGCGCGCCGGTTAAGGCCGAAAAGTGGATGATCGCCGTGGCTAACCCGCTGGCGGCGGAAGCGGGCCAGCAGATGCTGCGTGAAGGCGGCAGCGCCATTGACGCAGCCATCGCCGCGCAAATGGTCCTGAATTTGGTTGAGCCGCAATCCTCTGGCATTGGCGGCGGGGCCTTTCTTCTGCATCTGGACGGAAAAAGTGGCGAGGTCGCCGCCTATGACGGGCGCGAAAAAGCACCCGCAAAAGCCGATCCGAAGATGTTTCTGGATCAAGACGGAAACCCCCGAAAATTCTTCGATGCCGCCGTCGGCGGACTTTCCGTCGGCGTGCCCGGCCTGTTACGAATGCTTGAAATGGCTCACAAAGAACACGGCAAGCTCCCCTGGGCCAGGCTTTTCGAGCCGGCTATTGCGTTAGCCGAAAAGGGTTTTTCCGTCTCCCCGCGGTTAAACGGATTGATCGCCCGCGACAAATACTTGAAAGTATTCCCAACCACGGCCAGCTATTTTCATGATAGCGAAGGCGCGCCGCTTGGTGTCGGTCACATCCTGAAAAACCAGCCGCTTGCCGATACCCTGCGCACCATTGCCAAAGACGGCGCCGATGCCTTTTATAGCGGCGACATGGCCCGCAACATTATTGATACGGTCAGTAACGCCAGCCAGAACCCCGGCAGCCTGAGTATGGCCGACATGATGGCCTACAAGGCGGAAAAACGCGATCCGGTCTGCCTGTTTTATCGCCAATGGCTGGTCTGCGGCATGGGGCCGCCATCGTCCGGTGGCCTGACGACCTTGCAAATCCTCGGCATTCTACAGTCTTTTGATTTACCCGCGATGAAGCCCGGCAAGGACGGCATTATGGGCGAGCAAGCTGTGCACCTGATCGCCGAGGCCTCAAAACTAGCCTTCGCCGATCGCAACACCTACATCGCTGACCCCGATTTTGTGCCGGTTCCCAGCGCCGGAATGCTCGATCCCGGATATTTGGAATTACGCGCCACGGAAATTTCTCCAACGAAGACCCTTGATAAGGCGAGCCCCGGCATGCCCGGTCAGAACACAAGCTGGAATTTTGGTGTTGGTACCGATAGCCCCGGATTATCCACCACGCATATCAGCATCATCGACGGCGACGGCAATGCGGTGTCGATGACGTCAAGCATCGAAAATGCCTTTGGCTCTCGCATGATGTCGGGCGGATTCCTGCTCAACAACCAACTGACCGATTTTTCTTTTATTCCCCAACGAGACGGTGCCCCCGTCTCCAATCGCGTCGAGGGCAACAAGCGACCGCGCAGTTCCATGGCCCCGACGCTGGTCATCGACGGCGACGGCAAGGCGGTACTGGCCATTGGGTCGCCGGGTGGGTCACGCATTATCGGCTATGTCGCCCAGTCGATTATCGCCGCACTGGACTGGGATATGGATATTCAAAACGCGCTGGACATGCCACACATGACCAACCGCAACGGCACAACGGACCTTGAAGAGGGTAGCGGACTGGAAAGCCTGATACCGGCCCTGGAAGCCCTTGGCCATACGGTCACACTTAAGACCATGACCAGCGGCCTGCACGCCATTCAGGTCAAGGACGGCAAATTGTTCGGGGCTGCCGACCGCCGCCGCGAAGGCATCGCACTAGGCGATTAAGATATCTCATCTTATAGCGACCATGAACAGGCGTCGAAAAGGAAACAACGTACGTCCGTCGCTGCGGGGCGGGTAGGCTTTGCTCAGGCGCTTGCTGTATTCCGCCAGATATGCCGCCTTCCAATCCCCCTTATCGGCTCCATCAAGGGCATCCAACAAAGGCTTCAGCGCCGTGCCGCTGACCCATTGCAGGACAGGGTTCTCCCCTTCCAGTATTTGCGTGTACTCGCTTTCCCAGATATTGACTGAGGTAGCCTTCGGGCCTAGCAGGTCATAATAAAATTCCATCGTCCCGACCGGGGCCTCGCGCATAAGCGGGGCCAACAGATCAGTCCAGGGACCGGCTCGGGCGACATCGGCCATCAGCACATGTGAGGCGGCGGCGTGGTTTTTGGGCATTTGCACGGCCAGCATGCCGCCGGGCGCAAGCTTTGACAAAAGCGCCGGGAAAAGATTCGGGTGGTCATCCAGCCAGTGCAGGGCCGCATTGGAAAAAATCACATCCGCCGGTGTTTCAGGCGACCAGCCGGCGATATCCGCCTCGACCCATTTTATATCTGAAGGTTCTTTTCCTGCCCGTTCCAGCATCTGGGCAGAAGAATCAATGCCGCTAACGCTTGCCCCCGGCCAGCGTTCACAAAGCAAGCGGGTAACAGTGCCCGGCCCACAGCCCAGATCATAAATGTTTTTCGGGCGTGAAGCGGGAATTTGCGCCAGCAGATCAAGGGCCGGGCGCAACCGATGGTCCGCGAATTTCAGGTAGTATTCCGGATTCCAGCCCACCGACATTCTTAAAGAGCCTTTTTCAGGATAGTCAATGCGAAGGTGGTTTTTTCATCAGGTCCGGAAACCAGCGACAAATCACCGCCGTGGGCGCGCACGATATCCCGGACAATAACCAGCCCAAGACCCGTTCCACCGTCCCTGCTTGAACCGGCGAAGGGTTGAAACAATTTATTGCGGGCATTTTCCGACAGTCCGGGACCATCGTCGCTAATTTCGATGCTAATAAAAAGTTCCTGAACTTCAGCGCTGAAGGACACCTTGCTGGCACCGACCTGGGCAGCGTTCAGGGCCAGGTTGCTCAACGCCCGAAAAAGCCGCGCCCGGTCAGCCTGCACATCAATTTCGAAATCAACGTCATTGACGACACCAAAGGCGGGGTTGCCGAGCCCGACAACCATCTCCTCACGCATGGAGGCGGCAACTTCAGCAACCAGTTCGCGCAGGTGAAAATGGCTGATCTGCAATTTAGGAGTTCCACCGCCGACATAATTGAGAGTCTGGCTGCACAACGCCACCGCCTTGTCGATGGCCGTGTACAAACGCGGGGTCACCTTCTTGACTTCCGGATCATCGATATCGGCCAGACGGTCGGACACCAGCATCGCTGTAGACAGGGAATTGCGCAGGTCGTGATTTATTTTGGCGACGGCGGCACCTAATGTCGCCAGCCTGTTCTTTTGATTTAAGGCGGCGCGAACATCTTCCTTCATCATGGCCAGTTCACGCAACGCAACACCGATTTCGTCATTGCGTTTGGAAGGCGGGAATTGCCGGGTATCGTCTTCGGGGTCTTCACGAAAGCGTACCATCGACAAGGTAATGCGGCGAAGCGGACGGACCATCAACCACAACAGGGTAAAATAAACCAGGCCCGCCGTAAGCAGGGATATAACGATGGAAAGCTGAAGGATTCTACTTGAAAAGTTGAGCATCGCTTCACGCATGGGTGCCTCATCCAGCGTTACCTCGACGACCACATCCGCCGCCTTGGGCGAAATACCAATAACCTGCATGACCCGGTTATCGTTTCGGAAAAGAACCGCGAAAGCATCGTAGATCCACATCCGGAAATCCCCTTTGCGCATATCGAAAGTGATGTCGATATCCGGCAAGTCTTTCTTGCTTAACATCAACACCCGCCGCGAGGGATGCTTCAAGGTGATCGAATAGGCTTCGGCGTGGTAGAGCAATTCTTCTTCCAACTCACGATTGACCATGTTATCCGGCGTCGCCTCAAGCGCCAGGGAGGCGAGATGCGCCATAGCGATATGTTCTTCCAGATAATCTTTACGGAAGCGCGAAATCGACGGCGTATAAATCATGAATTCTGCGACCATGACGAAAAAAATGGTCAACACCAAAAGCTTCGCCGACAAACCGGAAAATGCCCTTGGCATCGGCTCTGAAGAAGTCGGTTTTTCAGGGGGATTGGTTTCTTGTTCGCTCATCCTGGCACCTTATCACTAACCAAACAACCTCAGAAAGCGGATCAGTTTTTTTGTCCGCTCACCGAACAGGGAGGGCGTATAAAAACTGCCAGCCGCGCGCTTGGAAACTTCGCCCAGGGTTGGATAAGGGGCAATCATCGAGGCGATATCAGCGATCTTCATATTCTTTGATAACGCCAGTACCCACGTCTGGATAAGCTCACCGGCGTGGGCGCCCGCGATACCGGCGCCAAGAATACGCCCCTTGGCAGTGGTCACCACCTTGATCAGACCGTCGGTTTGGCGTTCCGCCACGGCCCGATCATTGTCGGTAAAGGGCCAGGTCAATACCTTGATATCGCTATGACTTTTCCGCGCCTCCGCCTCTGTCAAGCCGACCTGGGCCAGTTCGGGCGCGGTGTAAGTCACCCAGGGGGTGGCCCGCATGTCGGCCTTGGCGGGAAGCCGGAACAAGGCATTGCGAATAACGATACCGGCGTGATAACCGGCGACATGGGTAAACTGGTAACCACCGGCGACATCGCCAATGGCAAATATTTTCTTGTTCGACGTCCTGAGCCGGGCATCGACGCTGATGCCCTTTGGCGAATAATCAACGCCGGCCTTTTCCAGATCAAGACCGTCTACTTTGGGCCTGCGTCCCGCTGCGACGAGCAGGTGTGAGCCTTTAATGGTTTCCTCTTTGCCATCTTGTTCGATAATCACGACAATTCCCTCAGTCGATTTTTCGACGCCCAGGACCTTGATCCCCTCGATGATGGTGATACCGTCCTGACCCAAAGCACGGCGCACCACGGCGACAAGGTCAGCGTCGTCCTTGGGCATAATGGCGAACATTTCCAGCACCGTAACGCGGGCCCCCAGGTGACGATGTGCCTGGGCCATCTCGATGCCAATCGGCCCGCCGCCGATAACGACCAGATGTTCGGGCAGATCAGGGCCGTTAAAAATGGTTTCGTTGGTCAGGTAGGGAACCTGGTCCAGACCCTTGATGGGCGGCACAAACACTTGCGAGCCGGTGGCGATGACAAAGCGCCGGGCCTGCACAGTGGTATCCCCGGCGACGACTTCCCCCGGGCCTGTGAAACGGCCTTCTTCTTGAATCACCTTGACGCCCAAACCTTCAAATCGTTCAACCGAATCGTTGGGAGCGATGGCAGCGATGGTATCGCGAATATGGCCATAAACCTTTGCTGCGTCGATTTCCGGCTGCCCGGCATTGATTCCGAAGTCCACGCCATGGCGGACAGCCTGGGCGGCATGACCGGCGGCAAGCAGGGCTTTTGAGGGCACACATCCGTAGTTCAGGCAGTCGCCACCCATCAATCCTTTTTCGATCAGGGCCGTGGAAGCACCCATTTGCTGCGCCCCCGCCGCCACCGACAGGCCGCCTGATCCTGCGCCGATGACACACAGATCAACCTTCACCCGTTCCGCCATGATTTATTCCTAGGCTTCTGATTTAAAAAACTTTTTATAAACTACCGGAATTAATGCCAGAGCCGCCAGACCGATGATGGGGATGAGAATTTCCGGCGTAAGTATAAGACCCAGATCCGGTTCGCCGCCCTGTTCAAAGACCATGCCCAGACCATTGCCAACGCTGGCGTAGACTAACGCCCCTGGAAGCATCCCGAAAACGGTGCCAATAACATAAACCCGAGTCGATACATTCAGGAAGGCGGGCACCAAATTGACAAGCCAGAACGGGAACAGCGGAACCAACCGCAACACCAGCATATAGCTCATTTGGTCTTCCTTGAAACCGGCCTCCATTTTAGCGACCCCGGCCCCACACCTGGCCTTAAGAACATCGGCAAAGGCATAGCGGGCGACCAGAAAAATCACCGTCGCCCCGCTCGCTGCCCCGGCCAGCGACAAGAACCCACCGGCCACGGTGCCAAACATAAACCCACCGGCCAGGGTCATCCACAAACCGACCGGAACCGAAAGGCCTGTAAGAAAGGTATAAGCCCCGACGAAGGCCAGACCCGCCAAGAGATAATTTTCATCGCGCCACCCCACCAACAGGTCACGATTGTCCTTAAGCGCCTGGAACGACAAATACTGATCGAGCCCAAGCCAAAAAAACGCGCCAAATCCACCTGCCATAATCAGCAAGGGCAGCAATCGTTTAGCAGAGAATTTCCCGGTCCCTGCCTGACTGTCGGGTTGGCCCATATTAATTATTCCTAGAATTAATTCAACTAATTGAAAACAATAACAAACTTTTCCCAAAAACCGCCTTAATTCGAGTCTTTTTCAGGCTTACCCTTTATAAATTGCCGGTCTTGGAGCATGCCAGTCACCTTTACGTTACTGCCATGTTACCGCCTTGTGCTGGAAAATAAGGAATAATGCCGCAGACAGCGTTGACTTCCCCCGCCCAAGACCCTATACACCGGGCTTGATTTTTGACGGGAGAGAACCCTGTGAAGCGTACCTATCAACCAAGTAGACTAGTCCGCAAGCGTCGGCATGGCTTTCGTAGCCGTATGGCCACCGTTGGCGGTCGCCGTATTCTTGCTAATCGCCGAGCAAAAGGGCGCAAGCGCCTTTCTGCCTGAGACATAAATTAGTGTCCGCACTGCCCCGCCTTAAGCGACGCCCCGAATTTCTCAAGGTAGCCGCGACCAGGCGGAAATGGGTCGCGATGGGACTGATTGTGCAATTGCGACCGCGCCCCGGCGGAGAAATCGATACCGGGCAAGCTCGCGTCGGCTTCACAGTCAGCCGCAAGGTCGGCAACGCCGTTGCCCGTAACCGGGTCCGTCGTCGCCTTAAGGCCGCCGCCGAAATCGTGATGACGCAGCATGCCCAACCAGGTGTGGACTTCGTTATCATCGGACGCAAGAATTCGCTATCGAGACCATTTTCAGCACTTGAGTGCGACTTGACGACGGCTCTGAAGAAACTGGACGCTTATTGCTAAACACGGGATAGGGTTTTGGATTTGAAAAAGCTGGCAATTTTCCCCGATAACGTAATCAGACACATGCCGCGGCGTATCGCGATGGTCTTGGTTCGGGGATATCAATTGCTTATCTCGCCGGTGTTGCCGGGAAGTTGCCGTTTTTATCCTTCCTGTTCCAGTTACACCATTGATGCTTTTAGCCATCATGGCGTTTTCAAAGGGGCGTGGCTCAGCCTCTCCCGTATCGCCCGTTGCCACCCCTGGGGCGGAGAAGGTTTCGACCCGGTTAGTGGATCGAACCTTGACCCACACACCCACACTCACACCCAGGCAGGTCATTCTGCCTGCCACAACACACCTCACGCATCTTAAGATGACGGAAAAATAATAAATGAACGATAATCGTAACCTTATTCTGGCGATCGTCTTTTCCGTCGTCATCCTGGTCTCTTATGAATTCTATTCCGGCTGGCGCTATCCCGACGCCGGGAAGCCTCAAGGTGTGCAGAGCACGACCAGTGAAACGACGGCGCAAATGCCTTCGTCCGCGAGCAACGTACCCACACCTGCCAGCAATACGGCTTTAAGCGTTCCTTCCATTCCCGGCACCCTAACGCCTTCAGCGGCAGAGGTCCAGATAGCCGGACGCGCGACTATTTTGAAAAACAGCCCCCGGGTCACGATCCGTGCGCCGCGTGTACATGGCTCACTGTCTCTTATCGGCGGCAGGATCGATGATCTGACACTTTCGGATTATCACGAGGAACTGGATAAATCGAGCCCGCCCATTGTGCTATTGTCACCAAGCGGTGCAGCGGATGCCTATTTTGCCGATTACGGCTGGGTTGCCGATGGCGTTAGCCTGCCGGATGCAAAAACACTCTGGAGCGCTTCCAGCACGACGCTCAGCGCTGAAAAACCGGTCACCCTGTCATGGGACAATGGCCAGGGTCTCATCTTCAAGCGGACCTACGCCATCGATGAGAACTATATGTTCGCGGTCACTCAAAGCGTCGAGAACAAAAGCGGCAAACCGGTAACACTGCACCCTTACGCCTTGATGTCGCGGCACGGCATGCCCCATGTGACCGGATTTTATATCCTCCATGAAGGATTGCTCGGCGTGTTCGACGACACCCTGCAAGAAGTCAAATATAAAGACATGCAGGAAACCCATTCGGTGCAGAACCCGACCACCGGCGGCTGGCTCGGCATTACCGACAAGTACTGGTTGGTAGCCCTGATCCCCAACCAGAAAACGCCCGTCACGACGCGCTTCACTTACCGTAAAGACCACGATCTGGAAAAATTTCAGGCCGATTTCCTGGGAGCCCCGCTGACCATCGCCTCCGGCACCTCCGGCGCTGTGACCAGCCATTTGTTCACCGGCGCCAAGGAAGTCAAGCTGCTGGATAATTACGAGTCCAAATTCGGCATCGCCCGTTTCGATCTGGCCATCGATTTCGGCTTGTTCTATTTCCTGACCAAGCCAATTTTCTATACCCTGGTCTACATCCACGAACATGTCGGTAACTTCGGCATCTCTATTTTGTTGCTGACGGTGCTGATCAAGCTGCTGTTCTTCCCGCTGGCTAACAAATCCTATACCTCCATGAGCAAGATGAAAAAATTGCAGCCGGAGATGCTTAAATTGCGCGAACGCTTCGGTGAGGACAAGACCAAGCTTAATCAGGAAATGATGGCCCTGTACAAGCGCGAGAAAGCCAATCCGGCGTCTGGTTGCCTGCCGATGCTGGTTCAAATTCCGGTATTTTTCTCGCTCTACAAAGTTCTGTTCGTGACCATTGAAATGCGCCACGCGCCTTTCTTCGGCTGGATCAAGGATCTATCCGTGCCCGATCCGACAGACGTCTTCAACCTGTTCGGCCTGATCCCGTGGGATCCCTCAACAGTGTTGCCCCATGCCATGTTGATCGGCGTCTGGCCGATAATCATGGGCATTACCATGTTCTTGCAGCAAAAATTGAACCCGCAGCCAGCCGATCCGATTCAGGCCAAGGTCTTCATGTTCCTGCCGATCATGTTCACCTTCCTGCTGGCGCGCTTCCCTGCCGGACTGGTCATCTACTGGGCCTGGAACAATACGCTGTCGATCATTCAGCAGAAAATCATCATGACAAAAATGGGCGTTAAGTAGCTCCGCCAGGATGATGTTCAATGGCCCCCTCCAAACCCAACCAGGATAGCGAACAGGCCAATGAATTCAGTCGTTGGCTTTTTTCCCAAACCTGCACCTTTGTCATTGGCGCGGTTAAGCTGGATGATTTGCCCATTGGCGAAGGCGTGGAAATCGCTTTCGCCGGACGCTCTAACGTCGGCAAGTCGAGCCTGATTAACGCCCTGACCAATCACAAAGATCTGGCCCGCACCTCGAACACCCCAGGGCGCACCCAGCAACTGAACTTCTTCGATCTTGCAGGTAAATTAATGATCGCCGATCTGCCCGGTTACGGCTACGCCAGGGCACCCCGAGAAACCGTGCGCCAATGGACGGAACTTGTCGGAGATTACCTGCAGGGACGCTCGCAACTACGGCGCACCTGCCTGCTGATTGATGGTCGGCACGGTATCAAGGACAGTGATCGCGAAGTGATGAAAATGCTCGACGATAGCGCCGTTTCTTTTCAGGTGTGCTTAACCAAGTGCGACAAGGTCCCGCCAGCTGAGTTGGAAAAGCGCATAACCAGCGTCTCGGACGAACTGAAATCCCATGTCGCCGCCCATCCCGAACTGATCATGACATCATCAGCCAAGGGCACCGGCATAGAAGCCTTGCGCGCGGCACTTGCGGCTTTGGTCTCTGAACGATAGATTCCTGTGATGGCTAAAAAAGAGAACTCGAAAGACCCAGACAATAAAGACAAGTGGCTCGCCCAGGCGCGTACCCTGTCCGAAGCGTTGCCCTACATGCGTCGCCATTCTGGGCAAACCCTTGTCATCAAGTACGGCGGCCACGCCATGGGTGAAATCGAATTGGCGCAGCTGTTCGCGCGCGATATCGTATTACTGCGCCAGATCGGCTCGAACCCGGTCATCGTGCACGGTGGTGGTCCGCAGATCGGTGACATGCTGGAGCGGCTCAAGGTCAAGAGCGAGTTCGTCGAAGGCTTGCGCGTCACCGATAAACAATCCATTGATATTGTCGAAATGGTGCTTTCAGGCAGCATCAACAAACAGATCGTCTCCTCCATCAATGCCGCCGGTGGGTTCGCCGTCGGCCTGTCAGGCAAGGACGGCAACCTGATCGTCGCCGAGAAGCTGCGGCGCAGCAAACGCGACCCGGATTCCAATATCGAGCGGATTCTCGATCTTGGCCTGGTCGGAGAACCGAAAATCATCACCACCCACCTTCTCGACAATTTCGGAGAATCCGATATCACGCCGGTCATCGCCCCCATCGGTATTAGCCCCGACGGCGAAACCCTGAACGTCAACGCCGATACAGCCGCCGGAGCCATCGCCGCCGCCCTGAACGCAAAACGCCTATTGATGCTGACCGATGTCGCCGGTGTTCTTGATGCTGATGGCAACCTGATCGCCCAACTGAGTGTCAGCGAAGCCAGAAAACTGATCCGCAACGGTGTCATTCAGGGCGGCATGATTCCAAAAGTGGAAACCTGTCTTAACGCCATCAATCAAGGTGTTGACGGGGCGGTTATTATTGACGGGCGGGTGCCCCATGCCCTGTTGCTGGAACTGTTTACCGAACACGGCGCCGGAACCCTGATCGAACCCGACTAAATTTATTTAGTCATATCTTTCAAAAAATTGAGCTGCGAAATCATTTCATCTTCGCTAAGGGGATAATCCTGGCCTGCCGGCGTTGTCAGGACGACTTGATTAGGAATTTTACACAATCTGAGTTGCAGTTGTTCAACCAGCCACGGCTCAAGTGATGCTTTCCATGCGATGGCAATAATGGCCTCGGCGCTGCGTGTTGAAATCGCATAAACGACAATTTTCTCTTCCTGTTTGGACATCACAACAAGTGCGGCGGCAGCAAAATCTCGCTCGCTATTTTGCAAGGCCTTGTTCAAACAATCGGCGTTTAATTTCCCCGCGCTATCAAGTTCCCGGGCCTTCTTCATCATGCCTGGCGCAATACCTTCAAATTCCGAAGGCTCATCATCAATCGCAGGTTCAGACCTTTCATCCAGGCGGCGGTTAACGATATTACGCACTTCTTCGGCAGTTGCCGCGTCCAAATCTTCCCTGGCGGTCAGAATATCGAGCAAATTTCCAGCCACGAAACGCGCCAGACGACCGGCAGCCCCGGCAGGCAATGTCGGGCGACGGGCAAGCGGTTCGTGCCAGGACTCAAAATCAACGGCCCTTTCGACCAGATTGTTCAGGGTTTCCTCACGTATTTGCGCGCTTTTGTTGGCCAACAGTTCGGTAATTGCTTCTTGATCGTTGCTATTGGCAATGGAGGTTGAAACGGCAGCCCCCAGATCGTAGCGCCTGGAAACGGCGCGTAAGGCCCCACCAATAGGTTCATTGGCAATAATTTCGAGTAAATCTTCGGTTGTCAGGACCGGAGAGAATTCGAGAACCGGGCCAGAAACCACCAGTTCGACATCACGGGCCAGGCGGCGAATGACATCGGGCGGCGCGTCGGCAACATCTTTCAGGGTATCCGACAAAATCTGGCGAACCCGCGTCATTTGATCACGGGCCAATATCTGCAACGCCTCGTAGGTCATCTTGCGGATAGAGTCCTGCTCGTCAGCACTTAAACCCGGCGCCAGAAGAGCTATTTTTTCCGACATGCCGACACGAACTTCGCCGTCTTCATCTTCAGCCAACATAAGATCGGCCATTCGTGGCGTCGCAACATTGGTGGCAATGGCACGGCGTACCGTGGGGTCCTTATCTTCGGCCAGATAATACAACAGTTCCGGTTTGACATCAGCGCGCCGGGCCAGTTCCAGACGGACATCGACGTCCTCATGACGGGCCAGTTCTTTAGCTTTCTCATAGGTCAGAGGTTTATTCTTCTTAAATCCCTGAAGAAGTTTTTTTATGACCATTTATTTGTTAACCCTGGAATCAAAATACGAAAGTTGCCAATCCATTTCATCGTCGCTCATGGCATAACCGCCGCTGGAAATTGTATTGACTATGTCCGTCGGGGCAATAGCCGCCATACGTTGCTGAGCCATCACCGCTACCTGGGCCGACAGGCCCGCTTTCCAGACCAGGGCAGTCACACCTTTAGCGCTGTGGGATGAAAAAATCTTGCTAGCCACCTTGACATCGACCCTGGCCCTAACGATCAGGGCGGCAAAAACAAACGGGTAATCGTTTACTTCCAAGGCTTTACTGATAACATTGTGGTCCAGCCGCTCAGCCGCCATCAAACGCTGGGCAACTTCAATTGGTGGGTCTATTTTAAGAAAATCCTGCCCATCGCCCTGCCCTTCTGCCGATATCCGGTGACGAACCATCGACTTCACCGCCTCCAGGGTTTCGTCATCCAGATCATCTCGAGCGGTAAGTTTTTCAAACAAACTGTCGGCGACAAACTGGGCCAATCTGGTCGCCGCCCCGCTTGATAGTTTTGGCCGACTGACCAAAGGGGCGTGCCACAGCTCGATGCTGTCGGCCTTTTCGATCAGATCGTCCAGTGTTTGTTCGCGAATTTGCGCTGTATCGTTACCCAACAAGTCGGCAATCGCCTCTTCATCATTGGTGGCGACGATGGCCTCGGACACCCCTTCGCCGACGCCTTGGCGTTTTGAAATGGCGTTCACCCCCCCCTTAGCCGTGCCTAGGGAAATAATTTCGATTAAATCATCGTCATTAAGAACGGGTGAGAACTCCAGTATCGGCCCGGCGATGGCCAACTCACTGTCCATGGCCAGGCTTTTGATCACGTCAGGCGGAGCATTGGTCACATCTTTAAGGGTATCGGAAAGGATTTGGCGAACCTTGCTGATTTCATCCTTGGCCAGCAGGCTAAGACTTTCATGCGTGCTTTGACGCAGTTTGTCGCGTTCGTCATCACTCAAATCAGGGGCGATGCGAGCCAATTTTTCGGCCAGGCCAAAACGGACTTCCTCATTCTTGTCTTGGGCCAGCAGGGTATGGGTCTGACGCGGCGCGGCGGCGTTGGCGGCAACCGTTCTTCGCACTTCGGGGGACTCATCTGTGGCCAGGAAATACAGTATTTCAGATGTAGTGTCGGTGCGGGCGGCAAGCTTGCGACGAACTTCGGGGTCGCTGCAATGGGCCATATCGCGCGCCTGATCATAACTTAAAGGAGCATCGCCAATCATTTAAGGATTTCCCCCAGGTTATCAAAATCAGCCGAGACATGGAACCCACCCTTACCGGCGCGTTTGACTTCGTACATGGCCTCATCAGCCCTGGCAACCAGAGATTCCAGGTCTTCCCCGGAAACGGAGTCATAAACGGCGATACCGATAGAGACACCCAAGGGATGGTCGTCATCACCGGAAAACTCCCGCAGGCAGGCGCTGGCCTTGATAATCATTTCAACGCGCTTGATCATGACATCCTGCGGGACGCCATCCATCCACATCGCGAATTCATCGCCGCCCATACGGACAATGGCGTCGCCGGGACGGGAAAATTCCAGCATCATGTCGCGAAGCCGCAAAATGGCCTCGTCACCGCGTTGATGCCCATGCACGTCATTGACCCGTTTGAAGTTGTCCAGATCAAGATAAAACAGGGCGGCGCCTTGCTTATTCTGTTCAAGGCGCTTGAAACGCCTGGGCAATTCATCTTCAAAAAAAGCGCGGCGATTCAAAAGTCCTGTCATGCTGTCGGTTCGCGACAGGTTGACGATCCTTTCATGATTGGCAATCTGTTCGTTGGCGATACCAATCTGATTGGCAACATCCCCGATCAGAATATGAAAATTATCATCCCACCCCTCATCATCAAGAGGTTTCCAGATACAAATGCCCCCATTGATCGCCTGACGATAATGAGTCGATGTTGCAAGCGCCTGCCACGGCCCGAGCGTAGCTGGATGAGCCCCGGCTTCGCCACCAGTTTTTAACAGCAGGCCTTTGATGCCATCAATATTTTCAGTGTCGCCAAATTCGGCGGCAATATTGTATTCCTCGTCATTGTTTCTGCGGTAAATACGGCAACCGCTGGCACCCAGGGCCTGCGATGTCGCCGTCGCCGCCTTGGTCAACATGTTCAACGGATCAAGCTCGTCGCGAATGGAATTAACGATATACCCCAGCAGGTATTCACGCTCCTGGGCGCTGCGCAGGGCAGCCTCGCGTTCCCGATCTTCAGTGACGTTGCGGCATATTCCGCGCGCCCCGTGCCATTGCCCTGCCTCGCCAGCCAAAGGCAAACAGGAAGCGACGACGCAGGCGTTCTTACCGGTATTCGTTCTCATCCAGATTTCGATACTGTCCATGGGCCTGTCGCTTAAAAATGGCAGAGGCCGGTAATGTTCCGCATCAATAACAAATTCCTTGGGATGATGGCCGATAATATCATCGGGGGTGAAACCAAGTGCCCCGTCGGGAGAAACGAAGCTGAAAGTTCCATCCTTATCGATTTCCCAGGCAAAATCGCTGGAAACCTCAACCAGATCCTTATAGCGCTGTCGAGACTCAACCAATGCCGAACGCAGGTTTCTTTCCATTGTCACGTCATGAGACAGAATCAGCACAGCCTCTCCGCCCCCCGGCAATGATGAAAGCTGGGGGATAACGGAAATTTCCAACAGGATTTCCCCCCTGACGCCCTTGAACAGGACTGGGCCGACGACCACCGTGCGCTGCTCCGCCGCGCTAGCGATCATATCGGGGATCGCATCCGCTTCACCGTGCTCCAGCAAGGCTTTAAGGCCAAGACCCTTTTCATTGGCGGCGATGACGCTGCCGTCCGCACGCGCCATCAGGGCTGCGTCCGGGTAGCCATCGAGTAACTTGTGGATTTGATCGTCTTCTTCTGACGTCATAGCGTAAGATACCTCTTTGTCGGGAAACTTTAAACTTTCCCAAAGTGAACATAACTGTAAGTGATGGTAAAAATCTAACATATAGTCGTCTTGAAAACCGCAAGGAAAGCCACCATCAAAATGCCAAAAAACGAGCAACCGCCCGAGGCCTGGGTCTTCGATCTGGACAATACCCTGTATTGCGCCACCAACAACCTGTTCGGACAGGTCGAGGTGCGCATAAAATCCTTCGTCGCCGACTTTCTGAATCTGGAACTGGACGCCGCCTTCAAGGTGCAAAAACAGTACTTCCGTGAATACGGAACCACCCTGCGTGGCCTGATGGAACGCCACGACGTCGACCCCATGGCCTATCTTGACCATGTCCACGATATCGACCTTGATGTCATCCCGCCTGACCCCACCCTGGATGACGCCCTGGACGGTCTGCCCGGCCGCAAAATCATCTTCACCAATGCCGACCTTGGGCACGCCGAGCGCGTCCTTGAACGGCTTGGCGTCAGCCGCCATTTCGAGGCCATCTACGATATTATCGCGTGTGACTATGTGCCCAAACCCGACCCGGTGGTCTACCAGAACCTGGTCGCACTTTTTGACCTTGATCCGCTGCGCACGGTGATGGTCGAAGACATGGCGCGCAACCTGAAACCGGCGGCAGACATGGGCATGACGACACTGTGGGTCAGCAATGACAACGTCTGGGGCCGTGAAGGTTCCGATGGCGAGCATATTCACCATGTCACCGACGATCTTGCATCTTGGTTAGCGACTTATTGACATCAAGACCCTTGCTAACGCATGTTCTGGTTCCTTTTTCACCATCATTGAGCCGAAACCATGATTCAAAACGATCTGCAAACCATCATCGACGCTGCCTGGGAGGCGCGCGACACCATCAGTCTGCAAACCACCGGCGAAGTTCGCGAAGCCGTCGCGGAAGCCCTTAATCTTCTGGACACCGGCAAAGCCCGTATTGCCGAACGCCAGAGCGTCGGTCAATGGACCGTCAACCAGTGGCTCAAAAAGGCCGTCTTGCTGTCCTTCCGCCTCAATGACATGGGGCTCATCGAAGGCAGCCCCGGCGGTGGCAACTGGTTCGACAAGGTTCCATCGAAGTTTCAGGATTGGGATGAAGCGCAATTTCGTACGTCGGGCATCCGCGCCGTTCCCAATTGCGTCGTGCGGCGTGGTGCTTACGTCTCCCCGGGCGTCGTCTTGATGCCCTCGTTTGTCAACATTGGCGCTTATGTGGACAGCGGCACCATGGTCGATGGATGGTCGACGGTTGGCTCCTGCGCCCAAATCGGCAAGGACGTTCACTTATCCGGCGGTGCCGGTATCGGCGGTGTTCTGGAACCCCTGCAGGCCGGGCCGACGATCATCGAAGACGGCTGCTTCATCGGCGCGCGCGCCGAAGTCGCCGAAGGCGTCGTCGTCGAAGAAGGCTCGGTGCTTGGCATGGGCGTTTACATCAGCGCCTCGACCAAGGTCATCGATCGGGCCACGGGCGAGGTCTTTTACGGCCGCGTCCCGGCTTATTCGGTGGTTGTTTCGGGCTCCATGCCATCGGACAAAACCATGCCGAACGGTTTGCCCGCGCCCAGTCTCTACTGCGCCGTAATCGTCAAACGTGTCGACGAGCGGACCCGCGCCAAGACATCCATCAACGACCTTCTCAGGGACTAGAGGGATGAGCGCTATCGATCCGCTCGCCCTAAGCCAGGCCCTGATCCGCTGCCCCTCCATCACGCCCGAAGACGCAGGGGCGCTGGACGTGCTTGAAGCGGCTTTGAGCGACATAGGCTTCATCTGCCAGCGGCTGTCCTTTACCAAGACCGGCACCCCGGACGTTGAAAATTTATACGCCCGCATTGGCACCAGCGGCCCTAACTTCTGCTTTGCCGGGCACACCGATGTGGTTCCCATTGGCAATCGCGAAGACTGGAGCATGGACCCCTTCGGTGGGCAGGTTCGCGAAGGCGTTCTGTTTGGACGCGGCGCTTCGGACATGAAATGCGCTATCGCCTGCTTCGCTTCTGCGGCGGCGCGCTTCATCGCTCGCCATGGCGCTGATTTCAATGGCTCGATCAGTTTCCTCATCACCGGCGATGAGGAAGGCCCGGCGATTAACGGAACACAGAGGGTTCTGAGCTGGATGGCGGACCAGGACGAAACCATTGACGCCTGCCTGGTCGGCGAACCGACCAACGTCGAGGCGTTGGGGGACACCATCAAGATAGGCAGGCGCGGTTCCATGAACGGTCATTTAATTGTCTACGGCACCCAGGGCCATTCTGCCTATCCACAGCTTGCCGATAACCCGGTGCCGGTGATGTTGAAAATGCTCAGTGCCCTGGACGCGTTGCACCTTGATGACGGCACTGATCAGTTTTTACCCTCGAACCTGGAAATCTCCACCGTCGATGTCGGCAACCCGGCCACCAATGTGATACCAGCCAAGGTCGAAGCGGGCTTTAACATTCGTTTCAACGACCTGCACAAGGGCCTTGGCCTGGAGCAAAAAATAAATCGGATCGTTGAGCATATCGCTGCCGAAAAGGGCACACGCTACGGCTTGGAATTCAGTATTTCCGGCGAATCATTCCTCACTCCGCCTGGCCGGTTAAGCCAAATCATAGGGCAGGCATGCCAGGACATCACCGGCAGGACGCCTGCATTAAGCACCAGTGGCGGCACGTCGGATGCTCGCTTTATCAAGGATTATTGCCCGGTCGCCGAATTCGGCCTGATCAACGCCACCGCCCACAAGGTCGATGAAAACGCCGCGCTTGACGATATAAAAGCCCTTGCCGACGTTTACGACGCCGTGCTTGAAGCATATTTCGCCCCCTGATGGCTGCCCCTCCCGGCGAAACGAACAACGCGCTTTACGGAGTTTATCGACTGGCCCGCCTGGACCCAGGCGGCATGGATTTTTTCAGGAACACACCCGGCGCTTTCTGGCGCTCCTTCAGGGTCGCACTGGTGATCGCGCCGTTTTACGCTGGCCTGTTGATCATGCGCTACGCCATGGGGGAAGTTTCGACGCCTCCCTTACGTTTTATCGCCGTTGAAAGCATCTCTTTCGCTATTTCCTGGTTGGCCTTCCCGGTTATCATTGAGCCGCTGACCAGGGCCTTGGGACGCCAGGATAAATTCATCCGCTTCATCATCGCCTACAACTGGGTCGGCCTTTTGCAAAACATGCTTTACCTGCCCCTTGCCATGCTATCGGTGACCGCCGCTCTTCCGGAAGGCAGTGTCGGGTTTATCGGCTTGATCGTGCTGACCGTTATCATGAGTTACACCTGGTTCATTGCCCGCACGGCGCTGGAAATTTCCGCCGGTCAGGCGGCGGCCATCGTCGCCATCGATTTCACCCTCAGCCTGCTGATTAATGGCTACGCCGAAAAAATGCTGTAAATCAAAAGGCTATCAAGAAAAGCAGATTGCGCTAAACCCCGACAATGGAAGCCAGCCAGGCCAAGCCGAGAAAGGCCAGCAAGATCGGCGATGTCGCCAATCCGGCAAAACTGAGCAAAACTCCGAAAATACCCCAAATGATCTGCCCCGAAAACAAGGCGATGATGCTGGCCAGAAAGGCCAAAGGCACAAAAATAACGCCACTGGTGAAAATACCGGCCAGGGCCAGACCGATAGCGAAATAACCGGCAATCGGTGCCGAGTCATTTTGCGGCGGCGGCGGCGGTGCGTTGTTACTTGGTTCTTGCAGGCTCAACTTCATTTCGGACATTGAATTCTCCTTACCCCCCACTTCAATCTAATAGCTGACGCTCATCAAATAAAGCCCGTCTGGTGGGGCCGTCTGCCCACCGGCCCGCCTGTCGCGCGCATCCAGGGCGGCCTTCAGGTCTTCAGCACTCCATTTACCCGTGCCGACCCGCTTTAACGAGCCGGCGAAATTGCGCACCTGATGATGCAGAAACGAGCGTGCCTGCACATGGATAAAAATCCGCTCCCCCTGTCTTTCCACACATAGACTGTTCAGTGTCCTGACCGGCGTGTCGGCCTGACAATTGGTCGCCCGGAACGTTGTAAAATCATGCTTGCCGACAAGCACCTGCGCCGCCTCATGCATGGCTTGCGCATCGAGCGACACGGGAACCCACCAGCTACGCCCCTTTTCAATGCTTAAGGGCGCTCGCCGATTGGTGATTCTATAGGTATAGGAGCGCCCGGTGGCACAAAATCTGGAGTGGAAATCAGGCTCGGCGATAAATGCTGCAAGGACAACCGCAGGAACGTTGCGCAGATGAAAGTTAAGGGCGTCGCGAACCGTGTCGGTGGTGTAATCACTTTGCAGATCAAAATGGCATATCTGGGCCAGGGCATGGACGCCGGAATCCGTCCTCCCTGCACCCAGCACCCGGGGGGTTTCACCGCTGAACGCAGTGATCGCTTCCTCCAACGCCTGCTGCACACCAAGACCGTTATCCTGACGCTGCCAGCCGACAAATCCGGAACCATCGTATTCAATAATTAGTTTAAAGCGAGCCATATGCGCATCGTAGCCTTGAAAGGTGATGGGGAGCGAAAAGGTTATAAATGATATTTCTCCATTCAAGTGAATAGTTTGTTATACATCACTGCCACCGGGGAGTTTAAGGGATCGGTTCGTATGACCGCCATTGATGATATAGACGACGGCGACAGGGACGCACTACATATCCTGCCACTGTCGATGTTGCCGTTTGAGACACCGGGACTGAAACGCGCCCGGATGATCAAGAATGTCCGCCTTGAAAGCGTTGTCGAGGTTTTTTCAGAAAAAGGCACCGGCAGTGGCCAAATGAATGTCCGTGACATCGGCCAACTGTTCGGTTGGGCCGAAAATGAAATTCATCCCGACCTTACCCTGCTACGCAAACTGGCTGCCCTGCCCAGTTTCGATGTCTACAGCCTGCGCATTGCGCTTCGCAAACATGGAATTGACGTCGCAAACCAGACGGCCCTGAAACTGTCACCGGCCAAGACTCATGACCTGACCACGTACATGACCGGTTTTACCCACGCCTTGCTCAAGGAGATCTATGGCTCCACCGATCTGAAAATCGAGAATTTCGACGACATCATCGCCCTGTTCCGCGATCCCGATGTCAAAAAGGCCAGGGAACAACTTGATGTCATGGCGAAAAAACTGGGCATCGGCCTGGGCGACATTCCCGCCTTCCTTGAAGATTACGGCGACATCTTCCTGTCTTTATCCTACTACCATCAGGCGCTTGATGAGATCGAACCGGTGATCGAGGAATTCCTCGGCTCGATGGATGAAATCCGGTCCAACTGGCAGTTAAAGCAGGATAAAAACCTGATGAGAACCTGCGATATGTTGCAATCGACCATCAACGAACTGATGGCCCAAATTACTGGCCGCTTCGAGAATTTCGAACAAGGCACCCAGGATTTATGGAGCAATATTTCCGCCAAGCGCTTTCAGCGCGTCAAAAGCCTGATCGAGAGTTATCACACCACTATCGGCGGCGTCCTGTGCGCCTTAAGTGTCAAGATTGACGCCTGGCATACCTTGTTTCCCAGCCACGATTCCGGCGGCCCGGTCAAACGCGCCGAATTCATCTTGTCCGAAATGAAACAGGGTATCGAAAATATCCAGAAAATTGAATCCTCGGCGCCGATGCTGGCCGGTCTTGATGACGACGATGACGAAGAGAGTGATAAAGAAGAAGATACGCAAGCGGCAGGCGGGACAGATTCCGACCTGCTCAATCAATGATCCAGGCGCGTCCCGGCGGGAAGCTCGAAACCGCGCAGGAACTCTTCGCCCGCCATGGCCGCCCCGCCCTGCTTTTGCACGCGCAGTAATTTCAAGGCGCCCTCCCCACACGCAATGCTCAGGGGACCGGCAAGAACCGTTCCTGGCTCGCCGGACAGTTCACTTAAACCCGCGGCCAGCACTTTAATGCGCTTTCCGGCGTGTTCGAACCACACTCCCGGCCACGGATTTAAGCCGCGCACCCGGCGTTCCAGCTCATAGGCCGGAAAGGTCCAGTCTAACCGCCCCTCGTCACGACCAAGCTTGGCCGCGTAGGTGACGCCGTCCGGGCTTTGCGCAACGGCGCTTAAAGTTCCTTGATCCCATTCCCCCAGCGCCCGCACAATAAGGGCCGCGCCCATTTCAGAAAGACGGTCGTGCAGGTCGGACGCTGTTGTTTGCGCCGTGATCGGCGTTTCCTCCATAAGCAGGACGGCCCCTGTATCGAGGCCTTCGTCCATGGCCATGATGCTGACCCCACTTTTGTCGTCCCCGGCGATAATGGCGCGCTGGATCGGCGCCGCGCCGCGCCAGCGGGGCAAAATGGACGCGTGAATATTCAAGCAGCCCAGGCGCGGTGCATCGAGAACGGCTTTGGGCAATATCAGGCCATAAGCGGCGACGATGCAGGCATCGGCACCCAGAGCCTGAAATTCCTGTTGCGCGGCCGTGTCCTTCAATGACCCCGGTGTCCTAATCTCCAGCCCCTGCGTTAGGGCGTAGGCATGCACAGGACAGGGTTTCTCCTTGTGGCCGCGACCGGCGGGGCGGGGCGGTTGGGAATAGACGCAAACAATCTGATGTCCGGCCTCTATCAGGGCCTGCAGAGCGGGGATGGAAAAATCCGGGCTGCCCATGAAGATGAGTTTCAGGGAAACCGTCATCAGGCCGTGGCTTCCTGTTTTTTTATTTTCGTCAACTTGCGCAGGATCATATTGCGCTTCAGGGCCGAAATGTGATCGACAAACAAGATACCGTCCAGATGATCGATTTCGTGCTGGATGCATACGGCAAGGATGCCTTCGGCGTCCATCTCGCGTATTTCATTTTCACGGTCTACATAGCGCACCCGCACACTGCCGGGGCGGACGACTTCCGAATATTGCTCGGGCAGGGACAGGCAGCCTTCTTCGCGCGCCTGATCGTCTTCCGATACGCCGATAATTTCCGGGTTTGCCATGCACAACGGGACGGGAGGGTCTTCCTCGCGAGCGGCATCGACGACGATCAGGCGTTTGTGAATGCCGATCTGCGGTGCCGCCAAGCCGATGCCATGGGCGACATGCATGGTTTCCAGCATATCGTCCATCAGCGTACGAATATCGTCATCGACGGACTCGATACGCTTGCTTTTAGTTTTAAGGCGCGGGTCAGGCGCAACAATGATCGAATAGACAGCCATAAATTCTAAAACCGGTTGTTTGAAATCGGAGACAATATTTCAGAACCCCGGACGATAGTCCAGATATGGACGCGAAGATAATTTCTTCAAGAGGTATTGGGCTGGCGAACCAAACGGATCATGGCAATCAATCCGATTGCCGCAAAGGGAAGACAAGACAGGAAAATCACCTTTGCAGCGATTGCGCCCTGGATTGAAGTTGTAACACTTTCAAAGCCTACGGCATTGGCGACGATACCGACGTAGGCCGCGCCGAGCGCATGGCCAAGCCTTTGAACGGTGGGTATCGCCGCCGAAATTCTTTGCGCCTCTACGGGTGAGGCCCCTGCCGTTGCGCGCCTTAATATGAATGTCCATGCCACCCCGAATCCCCCGCCTTCAAGTGCGGCAAACACGGCTATCAACCAAATCGGCCCCGCCGGTACGCTGTACGCAAATCCAATGATACTGAGTGAAGCGATGAGCATCCCCCATGCGATGTATTTGCCGTCGTGCTTTTCTGGTGAGCCTGAAACCAATACCGCCATGATGGTCCAACCGAACGCCGAGCAGGCAACGATGTATCCTGCGCCCAAAGCAGAGACACCATGAATAAGGATGAACAGAAGGGGGCCATACGTTGACAGGGCCATGGTTGCAATACTAAGAGCGAGAATCATCGATAACGCCGCCCCTACAGGGCTGCGTAGATCAAATGCTCGTGACGGCAGCAGATGGGTTCCGTCCTCCTTGGTATCAAGCCGCAAAAACAGCAATAAACACGAAAGACCCGCAACAATGAGCAGTGTTGTACGCAGTGGACTTATATCGACTCCCCCATAAGCGATGAAAACAACACCAGCCAACAGAACAACAAGGCGAATAAACGGAATATTATTGCCGACACCGTCGGTTTGTTTTTCAGGAACCTTCGCGCCAAAGAGTATCCAGGCAAACAGCAACACCGCCTGGGCGGCAAAAAACCAAAAGCAAAAACGCCAATTTGCGTACTCAACAAAAAACCCGCCGATGAGCGGGCCCAGAAATGCCGAAATACCCCACAGAGTCGATATCGTCGCCATCGCCCTGGCGATAAGCCGTTTGGGAAAAAGAATACTGACAGCCACGAAGGACATGGCGATCAGTCCACCCCCGCCTATACCTTGCAGCAATCGACCAAGCAGTAGCAGCCACATTTCAGGGGCAATGGCGCTGAGGATACAGCCCAGGCCAAACATCAAGGCCGCCCCCGCCATCGGCAGTCGCAAACCAAATCGGATGGTCAGCACAGCACTCATAGCACCGGCGATGATGGAACCTAAACTGTACAAGGCAACACTCCAGTTAACCAAACCCAGCCCACCAATCTCATCAACAATTGCCGGCAGCATAGTCGCCACGATCAGGCTATCGGCCGCATGCAGCCAAATGCCCATGCAAACCAGCACGAGGGATACCCCGTACTGGCTATTGAGCAATTCCCGCCAGGGAACAAATTCATCCCGCTTATTGTCAACCATCGAGGAGTAGCCTATTATTAAAGCAATATCTTTTATAAAGTATTTTATTGATAAAGAGCAAACCCTATGACCAAACCGACCGAAGATAGAATTCTCTACGCCATAAAGAGCCGTGGCCCGTTAACGGCGACAGACGTAGGTGATGTGCTGGGTATTTCCCCGCAGGGCGCACAACAACAGCTTGCTAAATTAGCCACGGCAGATTTGTTAAAAAGTGAGGATCGCAAAAAAGGGCGGGGCAGACCAAACCGGTTTTGGCACCTTACCAACAAAGCACATTCCCGCTTTCCAGACAGACATTCGGACCTGACCGCAGATTTACTGGGGTCCATGCAAACAGTGTTCGGCGTTGAAGGCTTGGAAAAACTCATTTCGTTGCGTGAAAAAGAAACCCTTAAAATCTACAAGAAGCATTTATCAAATTGCAAAACCCTGGCAGAAAAAATACGAGTCCTGGTCGATATACGCTCCCAGGAAGGCTATATGGCAGAATGGGAAAAGCATTCACCTCGCCGCTACCTTTTGATTGAAAACCACTGCCCCATCTGCGTGGCGGCGACGGCTTGCCAGGGTTTATGTCGCTCGGAGATGGCGATCTTTAAGGCTGTGTTAGGCCCCGGAGTTTCCATTGAACGCACAGAACACATTCCGGGTGGAACACGCCGCTGCACCTACCTGGTCACCAAAACCGGCAATTAGTATTCCTTCGCCTGACATTTCATTGCATGAAATCCCGTCTGGATATAGCCTCACATAAAGGGAGGCCTTTGATGCTTGTCTGGCAGAGTTTACTGGGGTTGATCGTTCTAAGCGCTGTCGCCTGGACCATTGGTCGCGGGCGGGCGCGCCAGCCCTTGAAAAGCATCGCGATCGGTCTCGGCCTGCAAATCCTGATCGCCCTGGTGCTTTTGAAAATGCCACTGGTCAAGGATTTTTTCCTGTTGCTGGGCGAAGGGGTTCAGAGCCTGCTCGCCGCAACCCGTATCGGCACGACCTTTGTCTTCGGCTATCTGGGCGGCGGCACGATGCCATTCGATGAAAAATATCCCGGTTCCAGCTTTATCCTCGCCTTTCAGGCGCTGCCGCTAATCCTGGTGATGAGCGCGCTTTCGGCGCTGTTGTTCCATTGGCGGGTTCTCCCCCTTATCGTGCGCGGTTTTTCCTGGGCCCTACAACGCACCATGGGAGTCGGCGGTGCCGTCGGGCTCGCCGCCGCGGCCAATATCTTTGTCGGCATGATCGAAGCGCCGCTACTGGTCCGCCCGTATTTGCGTCAGTTAAGCCGCTCTGAACTATTTATGGTCATGACCTGCGGCATGGCCACCGTCGCCGGAACGGTGATGGTTCTGTACGCCACCTTTGTTTCCACCATCATTCCCGATGCTATTGGCCACATTCTTTCAGCCAGCGTTATCAGCGCCCCGGCGGCAATTCTGGTGGCCAGCCTGATGGAGCCGGGAAACGCGGAAAGCACCGGCGTGGATGTCGATCTGCCGCCTTCCGACTATAGCTCATCTATGGAGGCCGTGACCCGCGGCACCATGGACGGCGTGACGTTATTATTGAACGTCACCGCCATGCTGATCGTGCTGGTCGCCCTGGTCGCGCTGGCTAATATGGCCTTGGGGTTAATCCCCGAAATTGGCGATGAACCGCTCTCGGTGCAACGCATTCTAGGATGGGGCATGGCCCCCGTCGTCTGGCTGATCGGCATCCCGTGGAGCGAGGCCCCGCTCGCCGGTGCGCTCATGGGGACAAAAACGATCCTCAACGAATTCATCGCCTACCTGCAACTGGCTGCCTTGCCCGAAGGGGCCTTGAGCCATCGTTCACGCCTGATCATGACCTACGCCCTGTGCGGTTTCGCCAATTTCGGCAGCCTGGGGATCATGATCGGCGGCCTGTCCACCATGGCCCCCGAAAGGCGCAGCGAAATCGTCTCGCTGGGTTTGAAATCAATTGTATCGGGCACCATCGCAACCCTGATGACCGGCGCGGTGGTCGGCGTTCTGATGTGAAGTCACCATGAACTGCCTATTCTCCGAAATTACCAGCTAACCATTTCATTGTTGCGTGAACCCTCGCCAGTTTTCTCTGTTCAGGGTGAACCATCATCCATAATTCACGCTGCCAAGCTGACGAGGCGTCATCGATGCGGACTAATTCCGGGTCTCTTTCGCAAAGAGATATAGGCAGAAAAGATTTCCCAACCCCCGCCTTTATAACCTGAAGCAAGGTCTCTGCATCATTCACACGCACTTGCGAGAGTTTCGTTTCATCACGGCCAATTATTTCGGAAATCCAATTTGATTGAGGCAAAAAACGCATACTTTCCGAATACATTATCCATGCCACGCTCTCGGGTGCCACATGACGCGAGGCGAACACGCCATAGCCAATCGTCGCTATCCGTTTTGCCAAGGCGCGCATTTCTTTCCGGGGACGGGTAAGGCGAAGGGCAATATCGGCCTCGCGGCGCATTAGGCTCAGGTCGGCTGTATCAGCATTCATTTCGACGTGCAGATTGCGGTGAAGAGCCAAAAACTCCGGGAGTAAGGGGGCCAAAACACGATTGATAATCCATGCAACAGACGTGATGCGAACATTGCCCGCGACCTTGCCGTCGGTTCCCGCTATTGAATCCCCAGCCGCCTGAATCTCAAATTCAATTTTCTCAGCACGGCTGACCATTTCGACGCCGGCTTCAGTAGCAAGCAAATGGCCTTCGTAACGCTCGAACATTGTCGCCTGAAGTCTTTCTTCAAACCTGCCGATTCGACGCGACACTGTCGTCTCGTCAACCCGAAGTAACTTCGCCGCGCCAGCAAAAGATCGCCCCCGGGAAACCGCCAGAATGAAGCGCAAATCATCCCAATCAAAGTCCTGCATTTTTACCGTTTCACTATGCAAAATTTTCCATTTCACCTGTATTTACGCAAGTATATCTTAGGTCAGACAATATCTACAAGAAAAGGAATTTGATGATGATGTTTGCGGTTGTATTTGAAGACAATGAAGAAAAAACCGGGTTACGTGCCCTTCACATGAATGAACACCTCGCATTTTTAGACAAAAATGCAGACGTTGTTCGAATGGCAGGCCCCATAAAAGACGCCATCACCGGCGCTGAGGCGGGTGGCATGTGGCTGGTTAAAATGGCAAACGTCGATGCCGTGCAACAGTTGATCGAAGCGGACCCGTTCTGGCCAACAGGACTAAGAAAAACCGTGCGGATATTGGAATGGAATCACGTTTTTTCCGAGGGACGACGGAGAATTTGAGTCAACGCGCATCCATAGGCCGCGGCTTGATAATTTCCTAATATTATCCCTCACGCGATGGCCATGAACTGATCCTCTGTGGCAATAAAAGCGTCGGCCACATCGGTGTCAAAATGGGTATCCCTGCCTTTGAAAATACTGTCCCGCGCCTCTTCGTGGCTGAAGGCTTTTATGTAGACCCTTTTGGTAGGGAGCAACATTGACAAACCGCGCCCCCAATGGGCCGCGCAAGATAAACTGCGCACCTAGCGCCAGTAAGATCGGCGGCAGCAATTGCAACACCGTAAGTGTTTCCAGAAACGGACAGACCTGAACGCCATAAACGGTTAAAATGACGATTGCACTCAGATAATGCAGGGCTGCGCACCGGGATAGCTTTTGATTTTCCATGGATTCCGATTATCCTCGTTTTCGGTAATCATTTTAACATGGGCTTACGCAGACAAAAAACCAGTCAATGCGCTTCACATTATTGTTATGCTCAGGCAAGGTTTTACCTTAACGAATCGGAACATCGATTTTATGGATATGCTCAGCCTGTTTATCGCCCTGCTCGCACTGGCCCTTGTTGTCGGCGCGCTTCTGGTCGTGCGCGCCGGTCAGAGCAAAAGTCATGATCTGGCGCAATCCCTGGCCGGTCGGCTGGCCCAGATGGGCGAGGCCCAAGCCACCGCTCAGGCCCAGATCAATATGACCCTGGAACAACGCCTGGACGCGGTTTCCAAGCGCATCGGCGACGACCTTATTCAGGACAGGGAAAAAACCAGCAAGACCATGAGCGAGCTGCACGAACGCCTGGCCGTGATTAACGCCGCCCAGCAGAAAATCACCACCCTGTCCGAACAAGTGGTCGGCTTGCAGGATATTTTATCCAACAAACAAGCCCGTGGCGCTTTCGGCGAGGTTCAGTTGAATGATCTGGTTTCCTCCATGATGCCGCCCTCGGCCTATACTTTTCAAGCCACGCTGAGCAACAACAAGCGCGCCGATTGCCTGCTTACCCTGCCCAACCCGCCGGGTTCTATCGTCATTGACGCCAAGTTCCCGCTGGAAAGTTATCATGGACTCAGGAACGCCGCTAGCGACGGCGCCAGGGTTCAGGCTGGCCGCGCCTTTAGCGCAGATGTGCTTAAACACGTCAAAGACATCAGCGAAAAATATATCATCCCCGGGCAGACCGCCGAATCCGCCCTCATGTTCCTGCCTTCCGAAGCCGTTTACGCCGAACTGCACGCCAACTTCCCCGAAGTGGTTGAGAAATCCTTCAAACACCGGGTCTGGATTGTTTCCCCGACGACCCTGATGGCGACGTTGCACACCATCCGCGCCGTCCTTAAAGACGCCACCATGCATGAACAGACCGGGCTTATTCAGGCCGAAGTCTTGAAACTGCTGGAAGATGTCGGGCGCATGGACCAGCGCGTCGTCAACCTTGAGGGCCATTTCAATCTGGCGGTCAAGGACATCCGCGAAATCCGCATTTCATCGGAAAAAGTAACCAAGCGCGGGGTCCGCATCGAGGATATGCAACTGGGCGAAGAAGCAACCGATGAGGCAATCGAACCGCCGCGGCTGGTTCCACTGCCCGGTGGCAAAGAATAAGGCCGCACTATGCCAGTCAGCAAAAAACGCAAAAAGTCCGATAGCGGCGGGGCCTCGCAGAACGGGACAGCGCCGAAAACCGTTATCCATCGCTCGACCTTCACCACCATGGCCGGAATCGCCGTCGCCCTTGGGTTGGTCGGCTGGATGATTTTCGGCGGTGACTCAAAAGACGCCACCATCAAGGTCATCGTGCCGGACTTGAGCCCCCGGGCACAAAAAGGGGCGCAGACTTTCGAGCGGGTGTGCATGAAATGTCATGGCACCAATCTGGCCGGTTCCAAAAATGGCCCGCCACTGGTCGATCCGTTTTACCGCCCGGGCCACCACGCCGACGCTTCTTTCGTCAGCGCCATTACCGGCGGGGTGCGCCAGCATCACTGGAAATTCGGCCCCATGCCATCGCAACCAAAAGTCAAAGGCGCGGAAATTGCTGACCTGATCGCCTATATCCGGGAAGTTCAGCAAGCCAACGGAGTTTTTTAGAACCTCTCGCCCCTCTCACGACAAAGTGAGTCCCCCGTTATCACTTGAACCTATAAAGTCCGCTTCGTATCAACTTTGAAAGAGTTCTAATGAGCGTGGCGACCGCCATTCCTATCACGAGCCAAAGAACGGTGCTGATGGCCGGGGCCGGTCTGGCCACGCTTTTACTGTTCGCAATTTTCTTGGACAGCCCGACGCGGGCCCTTCTTTTCGTTATCGGTTTGGCTATGGGTGTCGCCCTTTATCATGGCGCGTATGGCTTTACCGGCTCTTACCGCAAACTGCTTACCGAACGCGACATGAGCGGTGTCGCCGCCCAGATCGTCATGCTGATCGCGGCGATCATTCTGTTCGCGCCGATTCTGGCTCAGGGTTCTGTTTTCGGGCATGGCGTCACAGGCTCGGTAGCACCCGTTGGCGTGGCCGTCGGTTTTGGAGCTTTCCTGTTCGGCATCGGCATGCAACTTGGCAGCGGTTGTGCCTCGGGCGTTCTGTACACCGCCGGTGGCGGCAATATCAGAACTTTGCTGGTGCTGGTTTTTTTCTGCCTCGGTGCTTTCTGGGGCAGCCTGGATCTGGGCTGGTGGCAGCAATTACCCTCGACCGGCGGCGTTTCGCTGGGCCGGACTTTCGGCTGGGAAATGGCTACGTCCCTACAAATCGGAGCACTGGTGTTGATCTTCATAGGCTTACGTTTAGGCGGTTGGACGATGAACCCGATTAACCGGTGGTCTGATGGTTTTTCCCTTTCAGCGCTCATCAAAGGACCGTGGCCGCTGATCGTCAGCGCCCTGATGCTGGCCCTGCTCAACTGGGCGACGCTGCTTGTCGCCGGCCACGCCTGGTCCATTACCTGGGCCTTTACACTGTGGGGAGCCAAGGCCGCCGTCCTGTTTGGTTGGGATCCGGCCAGCAGCGCTTTCTGGAACAGTGGATTCCAACAAGCGGCGCTGGCCGGGTCGGTTTTGACCGACACGACTTCGATCATGAATATCGCCATCCTGCTCGGCGCAATGCTGGCCGCTGCCTTGTCCGGAACTTTTTACAAACCCCTTGCCCGATCCCCCGGACCGCTTCTGGCCGCTGCCTTGGCCGGTTTGCTGATGGGTTATGGGGCTCGTTTATCCTATGGCTGCAACATCGGTGCTTTTTTCAGCGGTATAGCCTCATCCAGCCTGCACGGCTGGTTGTGGATTGTTTGCGCACTGCCTGGAAACGTCATCGGCATCGCCCTGCGCCGCCCGTTTCGCATGAATAATTAAGTAATGATAACGAAGGAGCCAACAATGAACCGCACGTTTTTACTACTCATCGCCCTTGTCGCCCTGAACTTTACTGCTGCCCCGGCAAAGGCCGCCCAGACCATTGAGCTGGTTCAGGTGCCCTGTCAGTTCCTCGACATTGAATCCGACAAGGGGTTCAAGTCAACCAGCCAGGCAGATTGCGAGAAAATCAACGCCGAGTCGGCGGAAAAAAGACTACAAACTGCCAAGGTCATGGAACTGAAAGCCGGCGACTATGTTTTTCGGGTGAGCAACAAAAATGTTCCTTATGAACTTGGTTTCTGGTTGCGCAGTAAAGATTATGACTGGCGCAATCCGCTGCACAAACTGACCAAGACCAGTGTTTCTGGTGGTGGCCTGACAACAGGCAAGAGCAAAGATTACGAAGTCAGCCTAAAGCCGGGCGAATATCTGTATTCCTGCCCCCTGAACACGACCCCTGATTATCGACTGCTGGTTACGGAGTAACCAACCTGAAACCAATGAGAATATGTTTGATGGCGGCCGGGCGGGAATGCCGCGCCGCTGGTCGGCAAATACCACAACCCTTGTCATCCCAGGAACCGCCTTTGACGATAAAACGATCCTTGCCAGCCTTATCTCCGGTCCATTCAAAAACCTGACCGGCGGCATCAAGCAGTCCATAAGGGCTGGCGCCACCGGGAAAACTTGCGACAGGGACGGTGTCAAACGGCCCCAGATCGTGTGAGTTAAGACGCGTCGGGTCAAAATTCTCTCCCCACGGAAAGGCCCGCCCGTCATTACCACGCGCCGCCTTGACCCATTCTGACTCCGTCGGCAATCGCCACAACTGCCCGGTCTTCACGCTGAGCCACCGGGCGTAGGCGCGGGCGTCGGCATGACTGACCAACACGACGGGATGTTGTTCCCGCCCCAAGGGCGGTTTTTGACCATCCCATGAGAATTTCCTGGTCCGCTCGAAAGGATGAATAAGCCCATATCCTTGCCATGTCGCCTCCTCCACACCGGGGGAGGGATAGTCACTTTCCCTGACGAAGACGGCGTAATCGGCGTTGCTGATAAGGTTTTTTGTGATGGCATAGGCGGCGCTTGAAGCCTGGCTCCTTGGCCTTTCATTTTCATACCAACCACCGTTGCGGGTCGCGCTATGGCCGTAGGCTTTTTCATCCAGCAAGTAGGCGGACTCGCGCTCGGCCCGGTCCGAGCCGTCGATAAACGAACCCGCGGCAATGAAGATGGTTGCGGGCGGTGTAAAACTATCGGCCGCCGCCGGGTTACAAACCCGAAAAAAAAGAACGCCGAGCAGAAGCGCAAAAGACACGCAGGGTTTTTGAAAATGCATGATTCGATTAAACGCGAAAAATCCGGTTTTTCGATGTCACAAATATGTGAAGAGCTGTGATTGGATTAAAACGGGTGTTTTTGTCATTTTTCACTGACTGAATTAAAGACGTCAAAAACATACTTAAATTTAACAGGAGGTTGCGACCGTGAAATCCCTAGAGGTAAAGCTTTTGTCTTCTACAGTATTGCCCCTGCTCTTCAGCGGCGGTTTTATTCTAGGCGGTGCGCTGATCGCCCCCCAAGCCGCACAGGCTGGCGCCCCCGGCCTGAGCAATCTAAATGCCCCGGCTATTTCCCGCGCCCAGGCCAACCTTCTACAGGTGGCCGCCAAGAAAAACCCCTGCAACCCATGCAATCCGTGCGCAGCAAAGAAGAACCCATGCAATCCGTGTAACCCGTGCGCAGCAAAGAGCAACCCCTGCAATCCGTGCAACCCATGCGCAGCGAAGAAGAACCCCTGCAACCCGTGTGGAGCCAATCCTTGTGCTGCCGAAATTGACCCCAAGCGGGTTCTTCGCCCGGCAGGCACCAAGTTGCATCCGGGAAAACTGTCATCGCTTGTTCGTGATGGCAAAAAATTATTCATGGACAAGAAACTGTCCACCAATGGCATGGCTTGTCAAAGCTGCCATGCCAACCTGGACGCCTTCGCCGATAGCTTTGCCACCCCCTTCCCGCATCTGGTCAACATGGCCGTCGACAACAGTGGCATCAAATCCGTCGCCCTGGACGAGATGGTGCAGTTTTGCATGATCGTGCCGATGGAGGCCAAAACGCTGCCTTGGGATTCCCACGAATTAGCCGCCGTGACCGCCTATACGGCGTCACTGCAGCAACAATTTATCGCCAGGGGCCCTAGTCCCTGCAATCCATGCGCGGCCAAAAATCCGTGTAACCCATGTGCGGCCAAGAACCCGTGCAACCCCTGCGCGGCCAAAAATCCGTGCAATCCGTGCAACCCCTGTGCGGCCAAGAAAAACCCGTGTGCAGCGTATTAAATCTGAACTCTTTTTAATCACCACCTGAACGGACCACCTCGCGGTCCATCACAAACTTGAAATGGAAATTAAAATGTTTAAAACCAAACTTGCTACCACCGCTCTTAGTCTGGCCCTGCTGACCGGCGTCGGCGCCACCATCACCATGACCCCTGCCCAGGCCGCTTCGGACAGCGTCCAACTGGCCGCCGCCAATTGCTCCAAGTGCAATCCTTGTGCAGCCAAGAACCCTTGCTGCCCGCAGCATCCCTGCAATCCCTGCAACCCTTGTGCGGCCAAGAAAAAAGCGAACCCCTGCAATCCTTGCAATCCTTGCGCAGCCAAGAAAGCGAACCCTTGCGCGGCTAACTAAGCTTCACTGCTTTAAGGAAAAGCGGATCGGCCCCGGCCGGTCCGCTTTTTTTGTCCAACTTTGAAATCCTTCAGGAAATTTGTTAAGACATAAAGGATGGAAAAAATATCCCCACCCAACTTGCAAGACGCCTCTACGGACGATCTGGAATTCATGCGCCAGGCAGGATTGCAGATACTGGAATGCTATCGGGTGCTGCAAAAGTCCGCCGACAATATTGTTGGTGAAATATTACGTGGCAATGAACCGTTCGTAGAACTTGATCATTATCCGCCCGGCGATATTTATGATCCGGCAAGTCACAGCCAGTATTACTATCACGCCCATCGAGACGGCGAGCATGGCCATTTCCATACGTTCCTGCGCGAAGAAGGCATGGATGCTGCCTGGCAACCCATCACCCAGTCGCGCATGGACTATATGGATGAGCGCGGCGACACCATTTGCCATCTGATCGCCGTTTCCATGGATCCGGCCGGTTATCCCAAGTCGCTGTTCACCACCAACCGCTGGGTCACGGCGGAAAACTGGTATAGCGGCGATGATACCATCGCCATGCTGGACAGCTTCGAGATTGATCTGGTGCCGCCGTCATGGCCAGTCAACATTTGGCTCAGCGCCATGCTGCGCCTGTTCCGCCCACAAATCATCGAACTTATCGGAGCCCGCGATGTGGCGATTGAAAACTGGGTTAACGATCATCCGGGTGAGGATGTGTTCGAAGACCGCGGTCTGGAAATCACCTCGGAAGCGGTGATCTCGGTCGAGGCGCAAATTATCGCCATTAACAAGGCACTGAACCTGAACTAGAGCGGTTCCGAGTTTTTCTGAAACGCTTAAGGCCTTGAGGGCGGCCCGCCGGTTATCCGGCGCGCCCGCGCAGGCGTTGACCTTTAGGTCATCGTCGTGAACAATAAAAAACTACAGCGCGTGACGGGCCTTCAAAGCGGCGCTCAGGGTTCCCTCGTCGAGATAATCAAGCTCCCCGCCAATGGGCACCCCGTGGGCCAACCCCGAAATCTTGACGTTGCAATCGCTTAAACGTTCGGCAATGTAATGAGCGGTCGTCTGGCCGTCGACGGTGGCGTTTGTCGCCAGAATGACTTCCAGCACGCCTTCATCTCGAGCCCGTTTGAGCAGGCCGGAAATATTCAAATCATCGGGGCCGACACCGTCGAGCGCCGACAAGGTGCCACCCAAAACATGGAACCGCCCACGAAAGGCAGGGGAACGTTCCAGCGCCCACAAATCGGCGACATCCTCGACGACGCAAATAAGGGCGTCACTCCGTTTGGGGTGGGTACACACGACGCAAGGATCATTGCTGTCGATATTGCCGCAAATTGAACAGGTGGTCAGGTTGGCCGCGGCGCTCTCAAGCGCCCGCGTCAGGGGCTCCAGCAACGACTCGCGGCGTTTCATCAGATGCAGCACGGCGCGACGAGCCGAACGCGGCCCCAGCCCTGGCAGTTTGGCCAGTAGCTGGATCAGGCTATCAATCTGGTTTTCAGCCATGCCCTTAAAACGGCAGCGTCATTCCCGGCGGCAATTGAAGTCCACCGGTCAATTCTGACATTTTTTCCTGCATTACCGTCTCGACCTTCGACTTCGCGTCATTGTAGGCGGCGGCGATCAGGTCTTCCAGAACCGCGCCGTCTTCGGCGACGATCAGCGACGGGTCGATCTTGACGCCCCGGGCTTCGTGCTTGCCCGACAGCGTAATCTCGACCATACCGCCGCCGGAGGTGCCGGTCACTTCGACGGTGGTCAGTTCGTCTTGCAGGGATTTCATTTTATCCTGCATTTGTTGCGCTGATTTCATCATGGCGCCTAGATTTTTCATGGACTCTCTCTCTGTGGTCTTTGATGTTCGAATTCTGTAACGCACTTTATCGCACGCAGGGGCCCTATGCAGCATCAAAACCTTTGGATTTTCGATATTGAGGTTATTCCCGATCGCACAATTTCCTGGAAGCCTTGAATGCGCCCTTAAACAACCCAACCATTATGAGGGTGGGAAAAGAATCATTTTAAATAGAAGTCAGAAAAAAAATTTGGCAACGCTTGCGATATTTCAATAGGGATCATCACACGAGAGTTTCCAAAGCCTTCCGGATCTCCAGCTTCTTATCCTTTGTATAAAAAGCTATTTTTGCATCTTCTTCCAGAATGTGGCCAAGCAACCAATCTTTCAAGAACCCGCCGAATTGAGCAAGACATTCCGGATCATGGTCTTTGCGCCATGTTTTAACCTTATCGTTCACTTGTTCCATTAGTATTTGATGAAGATTGCAGTGTTTCTCCAGTTCCGGATAGGCGCAAGTCCGCATGATCACTTCCTCGCGTTTGAAGTGATCATGCGCATAGTCGATAAAATCACGAATAACGTCATCCACGCCCGCGTCATCAGAAGTCTTGTGCGTAATCTTGTTCATTTTCGATATAAGTTTCTGATGGTCCTTGTCGATGGCATCGATGCCAATTTTCATGTCTTCTGTCCAAATCAGCACATTATCATTGGATGCCAGAGGCAATTCGATCCAGAACGTACTTCCGACACCTTCTTGACTGTCAAACCCGATCCGCCCGGCCATGCGTTCGACCAGCAATTTGGTCACCGTCAGGCCAATACCCGTACCTTCGCGCGATACCATAGGGTCTGAATCCAAGCGGTGAAATAGCTGGAAAACGCCTTCATAACCCTTCTTGGCGATGCCGACACCGGTATCGGTCACGGATATACGCAGGAAGCCGGGATCTGTCGTGCGACCCTCTACAGTTACCGTTCCCCCGTCCTTGTTGAATTTAATCGCGTTGGAAAGCAGGTTGATCAAAGCTTGTTTAAACCTGAGCCGATCTGTTTGAAGAATGAAAGACGCCCCCTTACAACATCGATCGATGATCTTTATCCCTCGTTGTTCCCCGAGCGGCGCGCTCAAGCCTACACAGACCTCAACAATCTCCTCCACGTTCACCTTCTCTACAAAAACGGAAACCTGATCTGCCTCGATCCTGGCCAAATCCAGAACCTCGTTAACCAGGGCAAGAAGATGATTGCCTCCGCTTAGGATACTTTCGATATGTTCATTTTGAGTTGTCGAAATGGGATTCCCGGGATCATATTGCATCAACTGGGCAAATCCCAGGATGGCATTCAGGGGGGTTCGCAACTCGTGACTCATACTGGCGAGAAATTCTGATTTTGCCTGGTTAGCCCGTTCGGCATCAACCAGTGCGTTGCTGAGATCCTTTTCCATCGCCATGCGTTCGGTGATATCTTGAACCATGGATGCGACACCTATCGTTTCACCGTTTTCGTTTACTAATAGGGTATTGAACCATTCACAGACAATGACCTGAGCGTCTTTGGTCAGGTTTTTGTTAACGTTATAGTTCCCCCCGCTCTGGTGCAGCAGGGCCTGAAAAACGTCCTCATCCTGACCCTGGACTTCTTCCGGGATCATTTTCCGGACATTATTCGCCAGTGCTTCTTTCTTAGTGAAGCCAAATATCTTCTCGGCAGCGGGATTCCATTGCGTACAATTAAAGTCCGCATCCCATGCGACGACACCCATCGGGGTATTATTTATATGTAAGGAAAGTCGCGCTTCGCTTTTACGTAGAGAATCTTCTGCTTGTTTTCTTTTTCGTAATGCCGTGACGAGGAAGGCAATAACAACAAGCAATATCGTCATAAACAAGAGCGTCAACCACACCATAAGTGCATGGTCATTAAAAATAGAAGGCGGCTCATGGGTAATAATGCTCCCTTCAGGAAGATCCTGTTCGGAAATGTCAAACTCCTTGAGAGCCCTGTAGTCGAACATGTATGGATTTGGACTTTCCAGAGCAACCGGAATGTCACTGACGGGGGTACCGTTAATAATGCGAATTGCCATTTCAGCGGCTAATGAACCATGCCGCTTTCCAGACTGCAAATTACCGCCGACAATGCCAAAACCGAGCCAGAAGTCCCATGCCGTATAGATCGGGTTAAGCGATGCGGCGTGCAACCGGCTAATTAATGCTTGCGGACCAAGTTGATTCCCCTGTTCGTCATTTAGAACGTCAACGGGGAAAATTATGGCTTCGTTCTTGGGTATTTCCCGAAGCCTGGTTGCCACTTCTGAAATCGTCAGGTCCGTCCAATACTCGAACTTGGCTCTATCAATGTATTTTTCTTGCACTTTTCCCATTTGGTTTACGTTGATCTTGCCCGTAATTGAGCTTCGGGACAGGATAATCACCCGTTTCGTTTTGGGGTGAAGGGCTAATGTTACATCAAGTGTTTTCGTAAAATCGATGGATTCTGAAACCCCGGTAATCCTGGGGAAGCCATCCAGCCGGGAGACATCAAAATTGTTGAGGCCGACAAAAATGATCGGCGTATCTTTGAAAAGTTCCGTTCTGTGTTCCAGGACAAGATTGAAGCCTGGATCATCCGAAATGATTACGGCGTCAAACGAAAGTCGTTTGTATTCCCCCCTGAGCTTATCCAGTTCCAATTTGGAATGCAGGTCCGAAGAAAAGTGTTTTAAGTTTAAATAATCCGTCCACACCTCTACATCCGGCACCCTTTCTTTAAGGGTTGACGTGATGCCATCGACCAGATCATCGGTCCATTGATATCCTTTATGGTAGGAATTCAAAATCAGAACACGCGGTTGCAAAGTTTCTGCCGATGCAGGCGCGTAGAAAACTTCTGATGATAGCCCAAAAAGAAAAGAAAAACCGATGATGAGACTTATTTTGGTTAAAAATACCCAATAGTTTCGAGAATTCACAACCAGCAGCCCATAACAACTCATCCGCTTCTTTCAATGCTCAATTCATATAACGACCAATAGTCGTGGCAATTCGAAACAATGACAGACTAACAAAATACAGTCCCACCGGGACCTAATATTCTAATAGTCCGCAACCGCAACGCCTTGACCACTGTCAATTTTTCCCAATCAATTCTGATCGCCGAAAAGACCTGTTACGACAATAATGATCAACGCATCATGTAAAAATTAATCATTGCGTCTTAATTTTTCATGGACTCTGCCTGTGTGCTCTTCGATGTTAGATATCTATAATGCACTTAACGGCACACGGGCCCCCTATGCAGCATCAAAACCTTTTCGTATTCGATATTGAGACCATTCCCGATACCGACGCGCTTCCCAACCTGACCGGTTTCGAGCACCCCGCCCCCCAAGGACGCCGCGATGAGCTTGAGCGTTACCACCTGGACATCACAGGTGGTAAGAACGCCTTCCCGCGCCAGCCATTCCACAAGGTCGTGGCGATCAGCTTTCTGGAGGCGGAAATAGTACGCGACAGCGGCGGTGAGCGTTACCACTTGCGCGAGTTGCGTTCCGGCGGTGAGGCCGGGTTTGACGAAAAACAATTGTTGCAAGGGTTCTTCAGCTATTTTGAACGCTTAAGGCCGCGCCTTGTCAGTTATAACGGCCGTGGCTTCGACTTGCCGGTGCTTAAATACCGGGCCATGGTTCACGGTATACAGGCCCCCTGGCTTTATGATGCCGGTGACAAGTGGAATTCTTACCAGTCGCGTTATTCCGCCGACTGGCATTGCGACCTGCTGGAAGTGCTATCGGATTTCGGTGCGTCATCGCGCGGTAAGTTGAACGAAGTGTGCGCGGTATTAGGCTTTCCCGGTAAATTCGGCGTCGATGGCTCCAAGGTGGCATCGATGTTCGACGAGGGCAGGATTTCTGAAATCCGCGACTACTGCGAGACCGATGTCCTAAACACCTATCTGGTTTACCTGCGCCTGATGCAGCACCGAGGCACCGTATCCACGGAAAATTACAACCGCGCGCTCGCCGATATTATCGCCTTGATAGAGGCCGAAGGCGAAGCCCGCCCACACCTTGCCGAATTTCTTGAGGCCTGGGGTAAATCGTCGAACAATTCATTCATGCTTTAAAAATACGGTGCTTCGATGCCTTCACTGGCGAAGGCGCGCTGAACCGCCTCTCGGTTGCTGATTTTCTTAAGGGTTGCACCCAGGTGCTTCATGTCTCGTGGCGGCGTTTTCAGTGGCCGTCCCCAGCGCGACACCATCAGCAGATAATAATCCGCCGCGCTGAACGTCTCACCCAGCAGGTAGGGGCCACTGGCCCCCAGATGCTCATCAAGCTGGCTGTAGAAGTTAATCAGGCGCTTCTCGGCGGCGTCCTTGACGGCTGCACCGCCATTGGCATCACTGGTGTAACGCTCCGGATAATAATAGCACATGATATCGGGTTGAATGGTATTGGTCAGGAACACCAGCCACTTGTAAAAGTGCGCCCGATCCCGCGTGCCGAGCGCCGGGGCGAGGCCGCAATCCGCATGACTATCGACCAGATGCAGACAAATTGCTGCGGATTCAAACAACACGAAATCGCCATCGACCAAGGTCGGAATGCGGCCAAACGGATTCAGTCTCATATAGTCCGGCGACTTGTGTTCTTTAACCGAGCGGTCCAACAGCTTGAGTTGAAAGTCGATTCCCAGTTCTTCAAGAATGAAATGCGGTGCCAGATTGGCGTTTCCAGGCGAATAAAAAAGTTCAATCATGGAATCCTGCTTAAATTGAGGGCGTACCCGTTTTTCGCACATCGGTAATGGTTGCACCGGGGAAGGCATCGAGCACAGCATTGACCAGCGGATGCTCGGCGATACGTGCATGTTCAGCGGCCTTGGCGGCGTCCCATTGCTGCTGCAAGGTCGGCGCACCGGCCTCGTTGGACACCGTGACGACCCAGCGCCGGGAGGTATTCTCACTCAGGAATTTTGCCATTTCATAAGGCAATTCACGTTTTCCATGCTCGCCCAGCCCGACTTCGATCCGGCCCGCCTCGAAATGAACGAGATGAACATTATTGATAATATTAGCGCGCAAAATGGCTTCGCGCTTTTCATCAGCAAGATCAGCAACCTGCTCAAGATTTTGAGGGTCGGCTGAACCCACTTCGCTAAGTGGATCGGCAACCGATTGGGGTTCGAAGGCCGGTTCCTGTTTCAAGGCCTGCGCCTGCTCGCCACCGGAGACGACGGCACGCGGTTGTTCGGGTGGAGTAAGCGCTGGCGTTGGCGCTGGGGGCGCGGTCTCAGCCCCCTTGGCAGAACCATCTTGCATCGCCTTCAGGGCATCCGCCGGGGTCGGCAGATCGGCGGCGTAAGCGAGGCGGACCAAAACCATCTCTGCCGCCTGCAGGGGCGACGGGGCATTTCTGACTTCGCCCAATCCCTTAAGCAACATCTGCCAGGCCCGTGCGATGGCCGCCATAGACAGCTTTTCCGCCATGTCCCGACCGCGCACCCGTTCAATTTCCGGAACGCCTGGATCTTCGGCCACCGTGGGCACGATCTTAATGCGGGTCAGCCAATGGGTAATTTCGAGCAAATCTTCAATCACGCTCGCCGGGTCGGCTCCATCCCGATAAAGCTGTTCAAACAAAGTCAGCGCCGCGGCGATATCGCCTTTCAGAACAGCTTCCAGCATCATAAAGGTCTGGGAGCGGTCGGCCAACCCCAACATATCCCTGACTTGCTGCTCGTTGACTTCGCCAGAACCGTGGGCGATGGCCTGATCCAGCAAGCTCAACCCGTCGCGGACCGATCCATCGGCGGCTCTTGCGATCAGGCTCAAAGCGCCTTCGCTAATCTGCGCCCCTTCTTTCTCGGCGATGGCCTTGAAATGGTTGGCCAAGGTTTCCGTATCGACGCGCCTTAAATCAAAGCGCTGGCAGCGACTTAAGACAGTGACCGGAATTTTGCGGATTTCCGTCGTCGCGAAGATGAATTTGACATGCTCTGGCGGCTCTTCCAACGTCTTGAGCAAGGCGTTGAAGGCGTTCTTCGAGAGCATATGCACTTCATCGATAATATAGACCTTGTATCGGGCCGATGTCGGGCGATAGCGCACGCTTTCTATCAGTTCGCGAATGTCATCGACGCCGGTGCGGCTGGCGGCATCCATTTCCAGGACATCCACATGGCGATCCTCGGCAATCGCCGTGCAGTGCTCGCAAACACCGCAAGGGGTGGCGGTCGGGCCGCCGCTGCCGTCTTCGCCGACGCAATTAAGCACACGGGCGATAATGCGCGCCGTCGTGGTTTTGCCAATGCCGCGCACGCCAGTCAGCACGAAGGCGTGGGCCAGGCGGCCTGAACTAATGGCATTGCTCAAGGTGCGGACCATGGCCTCTTGGCCGATCAGCCCCTCAAACGAGGTCGGACGGTACTTGCGGGCAAGGACCGTGTATTGCTCAGGTTGTTGGGGTGGGCTCTGATCGGTCATGGAGGACTATTCGGGCTAGAATTAAGGTGGGAGACCGGACGAGCGACCCGAACCGAATCTCGTTACGGCTGCTTCCTTCCGGATCTGACCGGGTTGGCGAGCAGTTCGTCCACCGCCGATCTCCCACTTGCATTATAGCAGTTACTCAGGCCGGTCGGTCAATGGAATCCGAATAACGAGATCAACCCGAACCATCAAATTTGTCGTCACCGGCGGCCCCTTCCGAGCCTGGGCCTGATTTAACGACGTCTGGCGGGTCCGAAAAAATATCCGCCGGTGGGCCATCCAGAGGCACAAAATCCTGAGGTATCGTCACAGGAGGCTGTTCTTGCAGCACGGCGGGCACTTCCTCGACAGTGAATTCTTCTCCCTCGCCGCTTGGTATCGGCGTGCCTTCCTGGGTGGGCGCTTCTTCCATCATCATGTCAGTTTCGCTATCCACGGGCTCAAGGACCAATGTCTCTGGCGGCGACGCAGGCATTTCCTCCAACGTCTTATCAAGTTCGCCAACGGGGCGTGTCTCAGGTTGCGCATCGACCACGGGTGCTTCAGGAGAAATTTCCGGTTGCGTATCGACCAGGGGCGCGACGGGCGCATCAGGGGTCTCGGTGGTTCCGGGCAATGGTTCCAGCGACGGTTCGCTGAACATACTTTCACTGGGTTCTACCGGTGACGGCGTTTCAACCACGGGCGCATCGGGGGTTTTCGTGGTTCCGGGCAATGGTTCCAGCGACGGGTCGCTGAACATGCTGTCGCTGGGTTCTGCCGGTGACGGCGTTTCAACCACGGGCGCATCGGGGGTTTTCGTAGTTCCGGGCAATGGTTCCAGCGACGGATCGCTGAACAGGCCTTCACTAGGCGCGGTTTCAACCGGGACAGAAGGCGATCCATCAATGGGTTGTTCGGGTGCGGGATCATCGAAAAGGCCGCTCGGCGGATCGGCGGGTGGTTGCTCTTGATCATCAAACAGCCCACCGGGTGCCGGCGCTGGTTCTGCGTTCTGATCGTCAAACAAGCCCGTTGGCTTGGTCTCTTCGGGGACTGGCTCGATGGCTTTGCGGTCAAACAACTTCAGGTGTTCCAGTGGGCTTCCAGTTAAGACCCTGGGTTGCTCGATAGTAATAAAGCCACCGGCACTGCCGATCATCGCCAGTGAAAACATCAGCGCGTTGTCATCGAATTCATACGAGCCGTCACGGATTGCGACAAGACGGATTTCCGTTACGGATCGGGCCGGAATTGAAACCCCTTTCAGGCAGGAAACCGATTCAAAATCCCCGCCGTTCAGACGAACCCCGGCAACGGCGACGGCGCGGAAAAATTCCATCGCCCTAAACGAATGCTCCCGATCATCGCCATTTTCTATAGCCAGCACATAGGAATGCTTTTGCAGCAGGCCCATATAGACCGGAAGAAAATCATCCTGACGGATTCTGAGGTTGAGCTTCGTCGCTTTATCCCAATTGACCCCTTCTAAGTGCTCAGCATTTGCCGTCGTGCAGCGGCTCCCGGTAAAGACAGAATTATCAGGGGAGTAGGCGCACGAAGACAGTCCAATCAAGGCGAACAAAAGCACGATGGGCCGAAAAGCCAGCATCCGAATAACAATCTCCGTTTCACATCCCTCACTGCCCTAGGGGATGAGTCGATTAACAACACCATTAAAAATTATCAATTGAGACGGGCCAGACCAACATAAAAATCAATTTTTCCAAGATGTTAGGTCTATTTTTCAAATCAAGGTTTTAAGCCCGGTCCCGACGTGTGAGAATAACAAGATCAAAAATCCTTATCAGATCAGGCCGTTACAATGCTCAAGTCCGTTTATTACACCCAAAACCGACTCGTCAGGAAGCCGGAAATATTTCAGGACACCGAATGGGTGAATGCCCGCCTACATGACCTAAACACACGAATTGTGCCGGTTTGGCGAAATTTCAACCTGATTCTTGGACGCGATTCGCCTGGCGCCATTACCCTTACCGGCAACCACGCGCGTGGATTGCTTGAGTTTGCCAGTGACGTCGCCCTGCTTGGAATGGACGAGAACGACAGCGCCTTTTTCGCCGTTGACCTCTCAGAGCACGAACTGCCAAACTTGAGCCCCTTCATGAACCAGGCAGAATTCGTGGATTTGCGGGAGGTCGGCGTCCTGATGGACGCGCACGATGGATCACTGCTTTCCCATGCCCGTGGCCTGATGTACTGGCACCGCCATAACCGTTTCTGCTCTCAGTGCGGCGCGGCGACCCAAGCTAAGGAGGCCGGGCGCATGCGCCGTTGCAGCAATACCAACTGCCTGCGCGAACATTTTCCTCGCACCGACCCGGCCGTCATCATGCTGGTTGCCCGGGCCGGGCCCGATGGTGGCGCCTGTTTGCTGGGACGCCACCAGAATTTTTCCCAAGGCATGTATTCGACCTTGGCCGGTTTTGTCGATCAGGGAGAAACCCTGGAGCAAGCGGTCACCCGCGAAGTGTTCGAAGAAGCTGGCATCCTGGTTGATAACGTGGCGTATCAGGCCTCTCAGCCCTGGCCGTTTCCGGCCTCATTGATGCTGGGATTTCGCGCCCGTGCGCTCAGCGTCAAGATCGACATCGGCACCGATGAGTTAGAGGACGCCCGCTGGTTCACCCGTGATCAAATTGCCCATTTCCCGGAAAAAGGCTTGCGCCTGCCGCGCAAGGATTCCATTTCCTATTCCCTGATCGCCGCATGGCTGGATGAGGTATCTTAAGAATTATTTTTAAGGCGAAAGGGGTTAGCCGGAAAGACGCCAAGAATCTTCACCCAGGATGTGAAAAAACCGAGCTCTTCCATGGCCAGAGTAATGCTTTTCTGGCTCACATGTCCTTCGACTTCGGCATAGAACTGGGTAGCGCTGAAATTTCCGTCTACCATGTAACTTTCCAATTTTGTCATATTGACGCCGTTGGTGGCAAAGCCGCCCATAGCCTTGTACAGGGCCGCAGGAACATTGCGCACCTTGAAGACAAAACTGGTCACCCAGAGGCTATCGTCAAGGGCCGGAAAATCGGCTTCCCTGGTCATGATCAGGAAGCGTGTGGTGTTGTGTTCGGCGTCTTCAATATTGGCGCGCAGGGAGTCCAGCCCGTAGATCTGCCCCGCCAGTTCCGATGCGATGGCGGCGTGCGTTGGCTCGCCCTGCTTGGCGATCATCTCGGCCCCAGCGGCGGTATCGGCGTAAACAACCGGCTCCAACCCCAGCTCGCGGATGATATTGCGGCATTGCGGCAGGGCATGGACATGGGAATGAACATGCGTCAAATCCTCAATTTTTGTGCCCGGCAAAGCCAGCAGGTGATGATCGACACGCTGGAAGTGCTCGCCGACAATATGCAAATTTGAATCCGGCAACAGATGGTGAATATCGGCAACCCTGCCAGCGACAGAATTATCGATAGGAATCATCGCCAGCCTGGCTTTACCATCGGTAACGGCGGCGAAGGTGTCTTCGAAGGTATGGCACGGCAGAGATTCCATTTCAGGGTGCACGGCACGGCAGGCAAGGTCCGAATAGGCGCCGGGGGCTCCCTGAAAGGCAATTTTTTTGTTCGCGTCCGTCATCTGCTTTAGCCTTTACCAATCAACATATTTCGCGCCCGCTCCAGGTCCGCCGGAGTATCGACACCGAGCGGCACCGTGTCAACGAGAGCAACGTCAATGCGCATGCCCGCTTCCAGGGCGCGCAATTGTTCAAGCCGTTCGCGTTGCTCAAGCGGCGCCGGGGGCAGAGTGACAAAGCGCTCCAGCGCGGCGCGACGAAAAGCGTACAGGCCAATATGGTGATACAGCGGACCATCGCCCGAAGGTACTTGCTGGCGGCTGAAATACAACGCCCGGCCACAATCGGCCCCTTCGCTTAGGGACATCACCGCCTTGACCACGTTGGGATTGCTCTTTTCTTCCTCAACGGTGATTTCACAGGCCAGGGTGGCGATATCGACTTCCGTATCCCTAAGCGGCCTTAACACCCGGCGAACAACCGCCGCTTCGATGGTCGGCAAATCCCCTTGTATGTTGACGATGGCGTCATGATGGCCATCGGGATCGATGACCCTCAGGGCCTCAAATGCCCGATCAGAACCCGACGGATGATCCGGATTGGTCAACACTGCCTGACCGCCAACGTCTTTAATGGCCTCAAAAATCTCCTTTTCAGCGCAGGCGACAACGACCGGTCCGACATCAGCTTCCATGGCCCGTCGCCAAACCTGGACAATCATCGGTTCGCCGCCGATATCCAGCAACGGTTTTCCTGGTAACCTTGTCGATGCCATCCTTGCCGGTATGACAACCAGTGGGTTTATCCGGGCCGGGCCGTAGTGATTTTTTTCAGTCATTTGCACATCTTGATCATGGTTTTAGAAACGAAGGTCATGCAGTATAACGACGGCGTGTCCGGCTGAAACGAAAAAAGGATTGTAGGGTTATGGATTCCGGTTTCATTAAGAATATTATGATTTCCCTGGCAATAGCATTGGTGCTTGTTGCCCTTGTCAACGTGATTGGAGAACTATCGGTCCGTCCGCGCGCCGAACTGGCTGCACCGCAACCCGAACAAGTCACGCAACAGGCAAAAACGCCTGTGGCAGAGACAACGCCTGTGGCAGAGACAACGCCTGTGGCAGAGACAACGCCTGTGGCAGAGACAATGCCAACGGTAGAAAAGGCCGCACCCGACAGCCTTGCAAGCTTACTTGCAGCGTACACCCCTGCAGCCGGTAAAAAGGCCTTTCGCAAATGCAAATCCTGCCATCCGTCGGAAAAAGGCAGTGGCAATCGCGTCGGCCCCAACCTGTGGGGCGTGCTCGAGCGCGACAAGGGGGCGGTCGAAGGCTTTAAATATTCCGACGCCATGAAGTTAAAAGGCGGCACCTGGACTTACGCCGACCTCAATCACTTCCTGACCAATCCGCGTGTTTTTGTCCGCGGCACCAAAATGTCGCTGAAAGGATTTGCGGACCCCGCCTTACGGGCCAGCCTGATCGGCTATCTGCGATCTTTGAGCGATGAGCCGAAGCCACTGCCACAATGACGTCCAACTATGACAAAGAGCTAGGTCTAGCAGAAAAACTGGCCGACTGCGCCCGTGCCAGTGTGCTTTCCTACTTTCGCAAGCCCTTGGAGATCGACACAAAAAAGGATGAAAGCCCAGTCACCATCGCCGACAGGGAAACCGAAAAGGCCATGCGCGCCCTGATCGAGGATACTTTTCCAGATCATGGAATCCTGGGCGAAGAATTCGGAGCGGTGCGCACGGACGCCGAGTATGTCTGGACCCTGGATCCAATCGACGGCACCAAATCCTTCATTACCGGTTCTCCCCTGTTTGGAACCCTGATCGCGCTCCTGAAGGAAGGAAAACCGGTCATCGGCATTATCGACATGCCTGCCCTAACCGAACGCTGGATCGGTTGTACAGGGCACCCGACCACCTTCAACGGACAAAACGTCCGCGTCCGCCCCTGCGCCAACATAAACGACGCCTGGCTGTACGCGACATCACCGCATATGTTCAAGGAGGGTGATTTCCAGGCCTTTGAAGAAGTCCGCAAACAATCCCATTGCACCCTGTACGGCACTGATTGTTACGCCTACGGGCTGCTCGCCAACGGTGCTTGCGACCTGGTCATTGAAGCAACCATGGGAGTGTACGACTTTTGCGCCCTGGTTCCCGTCGTCACCGGCGCTGGCGGCACCATGACCGACTGGCTAGGGCGTCCCCTGGGGCTAGCTTCAGATGGGCGGGTGATTGCCGCCGGAGACAAAGCAATAGCCGAGGCGGCTATGGCATTATTGGCTTAAGAAAAACCCCGGACCGTCGAAACGATCCGGGGTTATAGGGGCGCAAAAACGTCAAGGAGCGGTTCCTTTTCGCTAAAGTGCAGCCCCTTGGGGCCTCGTGGCGTTTCGCTTAAGAAACGCTGGCATTCTCTACGCGACGATCCTGTCCTAAAAAGGAACCCATAGAGGCGTCGCGCCGTTCGGGTCCATTGATATTGCCACGGCTGCGGCGGTTTTCACCGCCAAAGGTTTCCTTAACGAGACGGCGACGGTCGGGCCCAAAAAATTCTTGGGCAGAGATAAACATGCGACGTTTTTCAATCACCGAGCAAACCCGCGAGTAAACCCGCTGTGCCGAGATCGGCTTGGCCAGAAATTCGGTCATTCCAGAATCCCGCGCCGTATAAATATGACGCGATTCCGTATTGGCGGTGATAACAATCACCGGAACGTAAGGATTTAAGCTATACTTGGAATTGCGCAATGCTTTAAGCAATTCGATGCCATTCAGTCCCGGTGACCAGTCGGTCATAATCAGATCAGCGGGGCGCTCCGTAAACATATCCAGGGCATCTTGCACATTGTCACAATCACGCACTTCCCTGATGCCGAACTGAGACAAAATCTCACGCATCAACAGGCGCATATAACTATGCTTTTCAACAAGCATGACATTGAGATGGCTAAGGTCGTAATTATTCACGGGCTTTTATCCTACGATTGCACCTTTTATATTCTTAAAAAATGACAACAACCTGACACTCCTTGGCCGGTTTCGCGAAAAGTCGACGTCACCCTTGAACAAAGCGGGGAGGGAGGCCACAATCTGACCCTAATTCATGTTTAGGTTTTTTCTCCAAACCTCGGGAGCACTATTTTGAATCGCATTGCCACCGCTTTGCTTACCGCCGCCGCAATTCTGGCATGGACAGACGCCGCCGTAGCTGCGCCGCTGCATGGATTGGCCATGCACGGGGGGACCAAGTATGGCCCTGATTTCAAGCATTTCGATTATGTCAATCCGAATGCCCCAAAAGGCGGCGAAGTCAAACTGGGTTCAACGGGAAGTTTCGATAACCTGAATGGCTTTATTATCAAGGGCGAAGCGGCCGATGGCCTGGGTGGCCTGTACGATACGTTGATGACAAGTAGCGCCGACGAAGCCTTCACCGAATACGGCCTGCTCGCGGAAAGCATCGAGGTCCCGAAAGATCGAACCTGGGTCCAATTTGTCTTGCGTAAGGAAGCGCGCTGGCACGATGGCAAGCCGGTCACCGCCGATGATGTTATTTGGACCTTCAATACCCTGATCGAAAAGGGCACGCCCGGTTATCGTTACTATTACGCCGATGTTGTGGAGGTCAAAAAAATTGACGAGCGCACCGTGCGCTTCGTTTTCAAAAATGGTGAAAACCGTGAACTGCCCCTGATCATGGGGCAACTGGTGGTCCTGCCCAAACACTACTGGCAAGGTAAGGACTTCAGCAAAACAACGCTGGAGCCACCCCTGGGCAGTGGTCCGTACCGGATCGAAAGTCTGGAAGCGGGCCGCGATATTAGCTACCGGCGGGTCGATGATTACTGGGGCCGCGATCTGCCGGTCAATGTCGGGCGCGATAACTTCGATGTCATCCGCTATGATTACTACCGGGACGCCACCGTTCAGGTTGAAGCCTTTAAGGCCGGGGCGTTTGATTACCGGGCCGAAAACATTTCCAAAGTCTGGGCCACTTCCTACGACATCCCTGCCGTCAAAAAGGGCCTGATCAAAAAGATCGAGGTCAAACACAACCGCACCGCCGGCATCCAGGGTTTCGTCTACAACACCCGTCGCGATATTTTTAAACAACCAAAATTACGACAGGCCCTCGCCTACGCCTTTGATTTTGCCTGGTCCAATCGCAACCTTTTTTACGGTCAATACACCCGCACCCGCAGTTATTTCGACAATTCCGAACTGGCGGCGACGGGCCTGCCGGGAAAAGACGAACTTGAAATTCTCGAGCCCTACCGGGGCCGCATCCCCGATGAAGTCTTCACCACTGAATATCACCCCCCGGCGACCAAAGGCGACGGCCGCATTCGCTCAAACCTGCGGATCGGCGACAAACTGCTTAAAGAGGCCGGTTGGGTGATCAAGGATAACCAGCGTGTTAATGAGGAGACCGGACAGGTCCTGGAATTTGAAATCCTGCTGGTCAGCCCGGCTTTCGAGCGCATCACCCTGCCTTTTGCCAAAAATCTGGAACGTCTGGGCATCAAAGCGAGCGTGCGCACCGTCGATTCGGCGCAGTACCTGCGCCGTCTTGAAACCTTCGATTACGACATGCTGACCTTTATCTGGGGACAATCCCTGTCGCCTGGCAATGAACAACTGGGTTATTGGGGCTCCAGTGCGGCCAGCCAGAACGGTAGCCGGAATTTTGCCGGGATCAGCGATCCCGTCGTCGATGAACTGATCGCGGGGCTGATTTCCGCCCCGGACCGCAAAAGCCTGATCACCCGCACCCGCGCCCTGGACCGGGTCCTGCAGTGGGGCCATTACCTGATCCCCCACTGGCACCTGGATTATGATCGTCTGATTTTCTGGAATAAATTCGAAAGGCCTAAGGTGACACCAACATCCGGTGCCCAGTTTAATACCTGGTGGGTCAACCCGGACGCCGCCAAGGCAACGATTGAAGGTTTGAAATCCCTGAAAAGCGAATAACGAAATATCATGCTCGCCTATATCCTCCGCCGCTTAGCTTTGATCGTGCCGACCTTGTTCGGCATCATGGTGGTCAATTTTATTATCGTTCAGGCGGCCCCCGGCGGCCCGGTCGAACAGGTCATCGCCAAACTGCAAGGATTGCAGGTCGAAGCCACGGCCCGGGTCAGCGGCAGCGGCAGCGGTGAAATTGCAACCGGCGCAAAATCCCGCCAGCAGACCGGCGGCGGGTCAACCAGTAAATATCGCGGCGCCCAGGGCCTTGACCCGGAATTCATCAAGGACATCGAACGCCAGTTCGGTTTCGACAAACCGGCTCACGAGCGCTTTTACCTGATGATGAAGAATTATCTGGTCTTCGATTTCGGCGACAGTTTCTTCCGCGACCGCAGCGTTTTTGATCTGGTCATCGATAAAATGCCGGTCTCGATTTCGCTCGGGCTTTGGACCACCTTGCTGGTCTATATGATTTCTATTCCCCTTGGCATCGCCAAGGCGGTGCGCGATGGGTCGCGCTTTGACATCTGGTCCAGCGGCGTCGTCATCATCGGCAACGCCATCCCCGGCTTCCTGTTCGCCATTCTGCTGATCGTGCTGTTCGCCGGGGGGCGCTATTTCGACTGGTTCCCGTTGCGCGGCCTGCATTCTGATAACTTCGACGACCTGTCAAGCTTAAGCAAGATCACCGACTATTTCTGGCATATGGCGCTGCCGATCCTATCCATGGTCATCGGCGGCTTTGCCGGCCTGACCATGCTGACAAAAAATTCGTTCATGGCTGAAATCACCAAGCAGTATGTCATTACCGCCCGCTCCAAGGGACTTAATGAACACCGCGTTCTTTACGGTCATATTTTCCGCAACGCCATGTTAATTGTCGTCGCCGGTTTCCCCAGCGCCTTCATCGGCATTCTTTTCACCGGTGCGTTGCTGACCGAAATTATTTTCTCTCTCGACGGCCTGGGGCTGCTGGGCTTTGAGGCCGCCATCAACCGTGATTATCCGGTCATGTTCGGAACTCTTTATTTCTTTACCTTGTTAGGGCTTGTGATGAATTTGATCGGCGACGTGATGTATCACGTCATTGATCCGCGTATCGACTTCGAAAGCCGGGGGAACTAGTTCTGGCAATGAACCTGACCCCTTTGACACGCCGCAGGCTGGCCAACTTTCGCGCCAACAGGCGCGGCTATTGGTCGTTGTGGATTTTCCTTGTCCTGTTCGTCATCAGCCTGTTCGCCGAACTGATCGCCAACGACCAGCCCATCATGGTCAATTACGAGGGGAATTATTATTTCCCGGTTCTCATCGATTATCCGGAAACCACCTTCGGCGGTTTCTTGGAAACCACCACCGAATACGCCGACCCCGAAGTCCGCGAAATGATCGAGGAAAAGGGCTGGATCATCTGGCCGCTGGTGCACTTCAGCTATGATACCATTAATTACGAACTAACCGTGCCGGCCCCGGCGCCACCGTCGGCATTGAACTGGCTTGGCACCGATGATCAGGGCCGCGACGTTGTCGCCCGGCTGATTTACGGTTTCCGCATATCTGTCCTGTTTGGACTGACCCTGACCCTGTTCAGTTCTATCATCGGCATCGCCTCGGGCGCGGTGCAGGGCTATTTCGGCGGCCTGACCGACCTGTTGTTTCAGCGTTTTATCGAAATATGGTCGGGCCTGCCGACACTTTATCTGCTGATTATCCTGGCCAGCGTCGTCGCCCCCAACTTCTGGTGGCTGCTGGGCCTGATGCTCATGTTTTCGTGGATGGCGTTGGTCGGTGTGGTGCGCGCCGAATTCCTGCGCGCCCGCAATTTCGATTATGTCCGTGCAGCCCGCGCCCTTGGCGTCGGCAATATCGCCATCATGTACAAGCACATCCTGCCCAACGCCATGGTCGCCACGGTGACGTTCCTGCCGTTCATTCTCAATGGTTCGATCACCACCTTAACAGCGCTCGACTTTCTAGGTTTCGGTCTGCCTGCGGGTTCGGCAAGCTTGGGCGAATTGCTCAACCAGGGAAAGTCCAATCTGCAAGCGCCGTGGTTGGGGATGTCGGCGTTCTTCGTGCTGGCAGTGATGTTGAGCCTGCTGATTTTCGTTGGCGAGGCGGTGCGTGATGCCTTCGACCCTAGAAAGACGTTCAAATGAGCCTGCTTGAAATCAAGGATTTAAGCGTTTCCTTTGGCCAGGGAACAAACGAGGTCAAGGCGGTACGCACTATATCCCTTAGCCTTGATAAAGGGGAGACCGTGGCCCTGGTCGGGGAGTCCGGTTCCGGAAAGTCTGTAAGCGCTTTATCCGTCATGAAACTATTGCCCTACCCGCAGGCACACCATCCATCGGGCTCGATTACCTTTGCCGGTGAAGAGCTCATCGGTGCGAATGAAGCCCACATGCGCGAACTTCGCGGCAACCGCATCGCGATGATTTTTCAGGAACCGCTGACGTCATTGAACCCTCTGCACAGTATTGAAAAACAAATCAGCGAAGTGTTGTTCGTGCACAAGATGATGGGCCGCGCCCAGGCCCGTGCCCGTGTTCTCGAGCTTCTGGAACTGGTCGGCCTTGATGAAGCCATGGACCGGCTGGACGCCCTGCCGCATCAATTTTCCGGCGGCCAGCAGCAACGGGTGATGATCGCCATGGCGCTGGCCAACGAGCCGGACCTGCTTATTGCCGACGAACCGACCACCGCCGTCGATGTCACCATTCAAGCCCAGTTAATAAAGTTACTGAACGAACTGCGTGACAAACTGGGCATGGCGTTGTTGCTAATTACCCACGATTTGGGTGTGGTGCGGGCCATGGCCGACCGGGTGTCGGTGATGAACGAAGGCCGCATCGTCGAGCAAGGGAACGCCCGCGATATTTTCGTCGATCCGCAAGACCCTTATACCAAAACCCTGCTCGCCGCCGAACCGAAAGGCGAGCCGCAGCCCGCCGACCAAAACGCGCCGGCGCTGATGAGCGGGCAGAACGTCAAGGTCTGGTTCCCGATCAAGAAAGGAATACTCAGAAGCACCGTCGGTCACGTCAAAGCCGTCGACGATGTCTCTTTAAGCGTCAAACGCGGCCACACCCTTGGCGTCGTCGGCGAGTCCGGATCGGGCAAAAGCACCCTTGCCCGCGCCCTACTGAGGTTGGAATCGAGCCAAGGCAACATTGTTTTCGATGACGTAGCGCTGGACCCAATGGGCGAGGCTGCGCTCAGACCCATGCGGCAACGTATGCAGCTAGTTTTCCAGGACCCTTATGGTTCGTTAAGCCCCAGGCTTTCCATCGGCCAGATCGTCGGCGAAGGATTGCAGGTTCATAATCTTGGCGGCACCGAGGACGAACGTCAGGCGCTGATTGCCGCGACCTTGATCGAGGTCGGCCTTGAACCGGAAATGATGGCGCGCTATCCGCACGAATTTTCCGGCGGCCAGCGTCAGCGCATCGCCATCGCCCGGGTGCTGATCCTGAAACCCGACTTCATCGTCATGGACGAGCCGACCAGCGCCCTTGATATGTCGGTGCAGGCGCAAATTGTCAAATTGCTTCGCGACTTGCAACAACGCTACGGCCTGACTTATCTGTTTATTTCCCACGATTTGAAGGTCGTGCGCGCCGTGTCCCATGATATCGTCGTCATGCGCCGCGGCAAGATCGTCGAACAAGGCCCGGCGGCTGAAATATTCGCCAACCCCAAGCAAGCCTACACCCGCGCCCTGATGGCCGCGGCCCTTGAAATGAAAGCCGACGACAGCGGCGTCGTCGGAACATAGAGAACAGTCAACATGCCCCCATCTATTATTTACATCAGCCCCGATGATCCCGCCGAGCGCTGGCGCGACGCCTTGATCCCATGCCTGCCGGAAGTCGATTTCGCACGCGATTTTCATGTCTGGCCCACTGCCCCTGTCGATCCCGGAAACGTCGACATTGCCCTGGTTTGGCGCCCCCCTGCCGGGGCCTTGAAAAACTTTCCAAACCTGAAGGCGGTGATAAATCTGGGTGCCGGGATCGATACCATTCTGGCCGACCAGACCTACCCCGAAGGTGTCCCGCTAATACGCATGGTCGACCCGGCCCTGACCCGGCACATGAGTGAATTTGTCGTCCATCGGGTGCTTCATTTCCATCGCAAGATGCACCTTTATGATGCCATGCAACGCGCCCACGACTGGCGGGAACTGCCCCAGGATGACACGTTGAGCAAACGCGTCGGGATTCTTGGGCTCGGCACCCTTGGGGCCGATGCGGCGCACCACCTTATGCCCTTTGGATTTCAGATCGCCGGTTGGAGCCGCTCGCAAAAAAACCTGAGCGGCGTCGACTCCTTTTATGGTGCAGAGGGCCTTGCGCCTTTCCTGGCGCGCACCGACATTCTGGTCTGCCTGCTGCCCCTGACCCCGGAAACAACCGGCATCATCAACGCCCAGACCCTGGCGCTTCTACCCCAGGGTGCCTACGTCATCAATGCCGCCCGTGGTGGACATGTTGTTGAAGAGGATTTACTGGCGGCGCTGGATAACGATTCAATCGCCGGGGCGGCGCTGGATGTTTTCTGGGAAGAACCCCTGGGCGATAAAAATCCGCTATGGGATCACCCTAAAGTACTGGTCACCCCGCATATCGCCAGCTTGTCATCGCCACAATCTTCAGCGGCGGATATCGCCGCAAACATCCGCCGCATTCGGTGCGGTGAAACAGCAACGGGTTTGGTTGATATGAATGCCGGATATTAGTTGATAAGGCCGTAAGACAGTCCCAGCAAGCCGACGCCCAGGATAATGCGGTAAATCACGAAAGGCATGAAACTGGAACGTTTAAGCCAGGCCATCAAAATTAGAATAGTGATCAGGGCGGTGACGAAAGAGAGCCCGGCGGCAAGAATGGCATCGGACGTCAGGCGAGCGTCCCCGGACTGGTAGAGTTCCAGACCTTTAAGTGCGCCGGCACCGACTATCGTCGGTATGGAAAGCAACATGGAAAAGCGCGCCGCATCGGTGCGTTCCATGCCCAACATACGGGCCGCCGACATGGTGATACCGGAACGACTGGTGCCGGGGATGAGAGCAATAACCTGAGCCACACCGATAACCAAGGCATCACTAACACCCAAATGCTCGACCCTGCGTAATGTCATGCCAGCCCTGTCGGTGATCCATAGTACCAAGCCAAAGCCAAGAGTCGCCCAACCGATAACGGTGAGCGTGCGCAAGCCGTCCATACCAATACGATTAAGACCATACCCGGCCAGCACTACCGGTAAGGTCGCCAGCACAATCAGGCCAGCCAGCTTGGCCTGCGGTTCGACCCGCCCGCCCAGCAACATCAGCACGCCTTTGGTCATGCCGAAAACATCGCGCCAGAAATACAAAACAACCGCGCCCAGGGTGCCGACATGAACGGCAACATCGAATATCAAGCCCTGATCCGGCCAACCGGCAATAATCGGGACTAACACCAGGTGCCCGGAAGAACTGATAGGGAGAAATTCCGTAATGCCCTGCATTAGAGCCAAAATCACTATATGTAGAATGGGCACGTCAATCCTTTCAATATATTGTCGACTTTATAACACCACGCCGTGTCTAGCCCAAGCCGGAAAAGTATCATCAGACTTGGATTCGGAAACGTCTTCCCGTATCGTGGATAAGAAGGGCTGCTTTTCTGATTGGCAAGCTATGCCTTCGTTTGATATTTCTACGTCCCCATTTGACACCTTACGAATAAGAGAGCGAACTCATGAGCCAACCGGTTTGGCCCCAAGCGCCCGGGCTGCCCCTAAAGCAGGGGCTTTACGACCCAAAGAACGAGCATGACAACTGTGGTCTTGGCTTCATTGCCGATATCAAGAACCGCAAGTCGCATGACATTATTCGCCAGGGCCTTCAGATTCTGATCAATCTGGATCACCGCGGCGCCGTCGGCGCTGATCCCCTTGCCGGTGACGGCGCCGGTATCCTGATACAGGTTCCAGATACTCTCTACCGCGAAGAATGCGTCAAACTGGGCTTCGAACTTCCTGCGGTTGGCGACTACGCCGTCGGCATGGTCTTTTTGCCTCAAGCCGAAAAAGCCTTGAGCGCCTGCCTGAAGGCTTTCGAGGAAATCATCCCCGAAGAGGGACAAAAAATTCTCGGCTGGCGCGATCTGCCCGTCGATAACACCTGTCTTGGAGAAAGCGTCAAACCCATTGAACCGATGATTCGTCAAATTTTCATTGGCCGCGGAGAAAGCTGCACCGACACCGACGCCTTCGAGAGAAAACTGTTCATTATCCGCAAGCGGGTTCACCATCAAGTATGGGACGCCGACCTGTCCGACCTCAATCATTTCTACATCCCCTCGTTGTCATCGCGGACCGTCGTCTACAAAGGCATGATGCTGGGCCATAACGTCGATGTTTATTTCAAAGACCTGGCCGACGAACGCTGCATGTCGGCTCTTGCCCTGGTGCATCAGCGCTTTTCCACCAACACCTTCCCGTCTTGGTCTTTGGCGCAGCCGTTCCGCTATCTGTGCCACAACGGCGAAATCAACACCGTGCGCGGCAACATCAACTGGATGCAGGCCCGCCGCCATAACATGAGTTCGGAAATTCTCGGAGACGATCTGGAAAAATTGTGGCCGTTGATTGGTGATGGCTCGTCTGATTCATCGACTTTCGACAACGCCCTGGAGCTCCTCCTGGCCGGTGGATATTCACTGGCCCATGCGATGATGATCATGATTCCGGAGGCCTGGTCGGGCAATCCGTTGATGGACGACGAACGCCGCGCCTTCTACGAATACCACGCCGCCCTGATGGAACCCTGGGACGGCCCCGCCGCCATGGCTTTCACCGATGGCCGCCAGATCGGCGCGACACTGGACCGCAACGGCTTGCGTCCGGCGCGTTTCATCGTCACCGATGACGACAAGGTGATCGTCGGATCGGAAGTCGGGGCGCTGCGGATCCCGGAAAGCAAGATCGTCAAGAAATGGCGCCTGCAGCCCGGCAAGATGCTGCTGATCGACCTTGAAGAAGGCCGCATCGTGCGCGACGCCGAACTGAAGGAAACCCTTGCCAAAGCCAAGCCTTACCAGAAATGGCTCGATGAGACCCAGATTCACCTGGGCGATCTACCTGAAGAAGTCTCGCCTATGACGGCGGACAAAAAGACCATTTTGGCCCGTCAGCAAGCCTTCGGCTACACCCAGGAAGATATCAAATTCTATATCACGCCGATGGCGACGGATGGTCAGGACCCTCTGGGTTCTATGGGCAGCGATATCCCGCCAGCGGTTCTGTCGGACCGCTCGAAGATGCTGTCATCATACTTCAAGCAAAACTTCGCCCAGGTCACCAACCCGCCGATTGATCCGATCCGCGAGGAATCGGTGATGTCGCTGGTCTCCCTGATTGGTCCCAGGCCGAACCTGCTCGATCTTGAGACAGGCGGCAAGCACATGCGCCTGGAAGTCCAGCAACCAATCCTGTCCAACGTCGAACTGGAAAAAATTCGACGCATTGAAAACAAAGTCGACCACGCCTTCGTCACCTATACGCTCGATACCTGTTATCTGGCAATCGAGGGCGCACAGGGCATGGAAGCGGCACTGGATCAATTGTGCCAAAAAGCCCAGCAAGTCGTTCTGGAAGGTCACAATATCCTGATTTTGTCGGACCGCGGCGTCAACGCCGACCGGGTTCCACTACCGGCCTTGCTGGCCACCGCCGCCGTCCACCATCATCTCATCCGTGAAGGACTGCGCACCGAAGTCGGGCTGGTTGTCGAGACCGGCGAGGCCCGCCAGGTGCATGACTTCTGCTTGCTCGCGGGTTATGGAGCCGAGGCTATCAACCCACATCTGGTGTTCGGATCAATCTCCCATCTGCGCCACAACCTACCTGAAGTGCTTAGCGAGGAAGAAGCCCACGGGCGTTACATCAAGGCCGTCTGCAAAGGGATTCTGAAGGTTATGTCGAAAATGGGCATCTCGACCTACCAGTCCTATTGCGGGGCGCAGATTTTTGACGCCGTCGGTCTGTCCAGCGCCTTCATCGACAGGTACTTCACCGGCACGGCAAGCAGCATCGAAGGCATCGGCCTGGCCGAGATCGCCGCAGAAACAATGGCCCGTCATGCCAACGCCTATGGTACCGCACCGATTTATCGCGATGCGCTGGATGTCGGCGGCGAACTTGCCTACCGGACCCGTGGCGAGGAACATATCTGGACCTCCGAAACCATTTCCGCCCTGCAGCATTGCGTACGCAGCGGGGATTATCAGGGCTTCAAGACGTTTTCATCCTTGGTCAATAACCACGACAAGAAACTAAAGAACCTGCGCGGACTGTTTTCCTTCACGCCCGGTAAATCCATTCCCATTGATGAGGTCGAGCCGGCAAGCGAAATCGTCAAACGCTTCGCTACCGGCGCCATGTCGTTCGGGTCTATTTCGTGGGAGGCCCACACCACCATCGCGATGGCCATGAACCGCTTGGGCGGCAAGTCCAACACCGGGGAAGGCGGCGAGGAAGCGATTCGCTTCAAGCCCATGGAAAACGGTGATTCCATGCGCTCGGCGATCAAACAGGTGGCATCGGGGCGCTTCGGTGTGACGACTGAATACCTGGTCAACGCCGACGATATCCAAATCAAGATGGCGCAAGGAGCCAAGCCCGGCGAAGGCGGCCAATTGCCCGGCTACAAGGTCGATGAATGGATCGGCCGGGTGCGTCATTCCACACCCGGCGTCGGCCTGATTTCGCCGCCGCCGCACCATGACATCTATTCCATCGAGGATCTTGCGCAACTGATCCACGATCTGAAGAACGTCAACCCAAAAGCCCGTGTATCGGTCAAGCTGGTATCGGAAGTCGGCGTCGGTACGGTTGCCGCTGGCGTCTCCAAGGCGCACGCCGACCACGTCACCATTTCAGGAGCCGATGGCGGCACCGGAGCGAGCCCCATCACCTCGATCATGCATGCCGGTAGCCCTTGGGAAATCGGTTTGGCCGAAACCCATCAAACACTGGTTTTAAACAAACTGCGTGGCCGCATCGCCGTTCAGGTCGATGGCGGGCTGCGCACAGGTCGCGACGTTGTTATTGGCGCGCTGCTGGGCGCCGATGAATTCGGCTTCGCCACCGGCGCACTTGTCGCAGAAGGCTGCATCATGATGCGCAAATGCCACCTTAACACCTGCCCGGCTGGCGTCGCCACGCAAGACCCCGAACTTCGCAAACGCTTCACCGGAAAGCCCGAACACGTCGTCAACTTCTTCATGTTCATCGCCGAAGAAGTGCGCGAATTGATGGCCGAACTTGGTTATAGGTCCATCAGTGAAATGATCGGACGATCTGAGCGCTTGCAAAAATCCGAGGCCATCAACCACTGGAAATCCAAAGGCCTCGACTTTACTGGGCTTCTGACGACCCCGCCTACCGAACCCGGCGTCGCTATCTTCAACAGCGAAAGTCAGGATCATGGCCTCCAGAAGGCCCTCGACCATATGTTGATCGAAAAGTCCAAAGACGCCCTTGAAAACGGCACGCCGGTGGTTATCGAGGCCGACATTCTTAACGTCAACAGGTCCGTCGGGGCCATGCTGTCGGGTCGCATCGCCGAACGTCATGGTCACACAGGCCTGAAAGACGACACCATTCATCTGAAATTTACGGGAACCGCCGGTCAAAGCTTTGGTGCCTGGGCGGCCCACGGCGTAACCCTGGAACTGATCGGCGATTCCAACGATTACGTCGGCAAGGGTCTGTCAGGTGGCAAGATTATCATTTACCCGAGCCCTGATAGCCCAGTCATTGCCGAAGACAATATTATCGTCGGCAACACCGTTCTTTACGGTGCCATTGCCGGTGAATGTTATTTTCGCGGCATCGCAGGGGAACGCTTCGCAGTCAGGAACTCAGGCGCCCGCGTCGTCGTCGAAGGGGTCGGCGATCATGGTTGCGAATACATGACCGGCGGTTGCGTTGTCATCCTGGGATCGACCGGTCGCAATTTCGCCGCCGGTATGTCTGGCGGTATCGCTTACGTACTGGACGAAGATGGGGATTTTGAAAAACACTGCAATCTGGCCCAGGTCGAACTTGAACGCTTCATCGATGATCCAAAGCACGTCACTGAAGATGATCTGACCGACATGACCCGCTTTGATGCGCAACGGCTTCGAGCAATGATCGAAACCCATCTGGATAAAACCGGCAGCAATCGGGCCCGGGAAATTCTCGCCGACTGGAAAAATAAGGTGGCCAAATTCGTCAAGGTAATGCCGGTCGATTTCCGCCGGGCGCTTGAAGATATCAAGAAGGGGGCCGCTTAAATGGGTAAGCCAACAGGTTTCAAGGAATTCCCCCGTCAAGAGCGGGCTTATAAACCGGCCGCCGTGCGCGTTACTGGTTATGATGAGTTCATGATCCCGCTGGGCGAAGAGGTGATCCGCGAGCAAGGCGCACGCTGCATGGATTGCGGCATTCCGTTTTGCCACAATGGCTGCCCGGTCAATAACATCATCCCTGAATGGAACGATCTGGTTTATACGGGTGACTGGGAGCAGGCATCGCAAGTGCTGCATTCCACCAATAACTTCCCGGAATTCACCGGGCGCATCTGCCCGGCCCCGTGCGAGGCCGCCTGCACCTTGAACCTGACCGATGAGCCGGTAACCATCAAGACCATCGAGTGCGCCATCGTCGATCGCGCCTGGGAGCAAGGTTGGATGGAACCGCAGGTTCCCAAACGGCTGAGCGGGAAACGCGTTGCCGTCGTCGGTGCCGGGCCCGCTGGCATGGCTTGTGCCCAGCAACTGGCACGGGCCGGACATTCCGTTGTGGTGTTTGAAAAAAACGCCAAGATGGGCGGCTTGCTGCGTTACGGTATTCCCGATTTTAAACTGAACAAGGAATTGATCAACCGCCGGATGTCGCAGATGCAGGCCGAGGGGGTCGAATTCCGACCCAATTCCCATGTCGGCTACAACGTCTTGCCCGAACGCCTATTGCTTAAATTTGACGCCATTGCGCTGACCGGCGGGTCCGAGCAACCCCGCGACCTGGACGTACCGGGTCGCGAGCTTGACGGGGTCCACTTCGCCATGGATTTCCTGACCCAGCAGAACCGCCGCAATTCCGGTGAACCCTTAGGCAACGTCGAAGAAATTCTGGCTACCGGCAAACATGTGATTGTGCTGGGCGGCGGCGATACCGGGGCCGATTGTGTCGGCACTTCATCGCGCCAGGGCGCTGCGTCGATCACCCAGATGGAAATCATGCCTTTACCTCCTGAAAAAGAAGACAAGGGAACGACCTGGCCGAACTGGCCAATCAAGCAACGCGCATCGTCCTCGCACGAAGAAGGCTGTGTGCGCGAATGGGCCGGCGCGACGACAGTGCTGGAAGGTAAAGACGGCAGGGTGACAACCCTGAAGGGCGTGCGCATGGATTGGTCGAACGGCAAGCCCGAACCTGTCAAGGGCAGCGAATTCGAATTCAAGGCCGACCTGGTCCTACTCGCTATGGGCTTCGTAAACCCGGTACATGAGAGCATGCTCGATGATTTCGGTGTTCAATATGACGGACGCGGCAACGTCGAGGCGGCGAGCGATGGCGAGAATGCCTACAAGACGTCCGTCGACAGAGTCTTTACTGCCGGTGATATGCGACGCGGCCAATCGCTGGTCGTGTGGGCTATCCGTGAGGGTCGCCAGTGCGCCCGCGCAGTGGACGAATTCCTGATGGGCTCTTCGGAACTACCAACCCAATAATCGTCTCACCACATAGTTCCTAATCGAGACAAATGGATTAAAAATCTGTGAACAGGCAATCGAAACCGGCCCTACCCATGGCAGAGTTTGTGCCCCTTATGGCGCTGATGATTTCGCTTGTCGCACTTTCCATCGATGCCATGCTACCCGCCCTAAACCAAATCGGACTGGATTTGGCTGTCGAGGCCAAAAACGATCAGCAACTGATTATTTCTGCCCTGTTTGTCGGCCTCGGCGTGGCCCAATTGATATACGGCCCCTTATCGGACAGCATCGGGCGTAAACCCGCCATCTACAGCGGCTATGTGATCTTCGTGATTGGCTGCATCATATCCATTGTCTCAGACAATTTTGAAACCATGCTGGTGGGCAGGGTCTTGCAGGGGATCGGCGCCGCCGGCCCCCGCATTGTCTGTGTTGCGCTGGTCCGCGATCAATATGAAGGTCGCGAGATGGCGCGCATCATGTCCTTTGTCATGGGAGTGTTCATTCTGATGCCCGCCATGGCCCCGGCAATCGGCCAGGGCATTATGATGATTTCCGGCTGGCGGGCGATTTTTGTCTCGTTTCTGGCCATCGCCCTTTTTGCCTGGGGATGGTTTGCCTTACGGCAACCCGAAACACTGATCCCGGAAAAGCGCGTGCCCTTTTCATTTTTCGTCATTTTTTCAGGCGTAAAGGAAACCTTCGGCAATCGCCTTGCTTTTGGCTACACCATCATTTCCGGATTTATTTTTGCCGCTCTGGTCGGATATCTGACCTCCGCCCAGCAGATGTTCAGCGTCATCTACGCGATCACAGACAGGTTCCCGCTATATTTTGCCATACTGGCGCTGGCCGTCGGCCTGGCTTCCGTTATCAATGGGCGCTTGGTGATGAAGTTCGGCATGCGGGTTTTGTCTTCTTTTGCCCTGATCAGCATGACAATCCTGTCCACGGCTTTCTTTCTCTATGTTGTGAACCTCAAAGGAATGCCGGGACTGTCCATAAGCATGGTTTATTTTATCGCCACGTTCCTGTGCTTCGGTCTGTTGTTTGGAAATCTAAACGCTTTGGCCATGGAACCCCTGGGCCATATCGCCGGGATCGGAGCCGCCGTCATCGGTTCCCTTTCCACACTCATATCCGTCACACTGGGGACGTTCATCGGTCAGGCTTTTGATGGCACGGTTCTGCCACTGGTCGGCGGGTTCGCGTTACTTGGAGCCATGTCAATTGCCTTTATGTACTGGACTGAGAAGGCGCGGTAACAAAGGGGCGTTCCTTAATTCCGGTAAAAGTCTGGCAATCTTCAAGATTACATTAATTTATTTTCGTTATACCTGTAGGATAAAACAGTAATCAGGAGACGCAATGTCCGGACTTTGGTTAATAATCGCCGGTTTTTTCGGGGTATCCGGTGTTGGGGCCGGGGCCTACGGCTGGCACAGTCTGGGCGAAAACGATTCCGTGCGTCAAATCTTCATGATGGGCGTCGATTACCAGATGTGGCACGCATTGGCTCTGCTCGGCATTTCCTGGATCGCCTCGCGCCCGCAATTCCAATCCTCTAAATTACCGCTTCTGGGCGGTATCGCCTTCAGCCTTGGCATTATTCTGTTCTCCGGGACACTTTATCTGTTTGCGCTGATCGGATACGTTCCCGTCGAGGGGGCCGCGCCGATCGGTGGCTGGTTGATGATGGCCGGGTGGGTGACTCTGATTGTTTGCGGCTGGAAAACCAGAACGATGAAATCATGAGCCCGGACAATGCCAATCAAAATATTTACCCCAACCGAAACGGCCCGTCGACCTTGCGTCAGCGGGCCCATGAAGTTCTCGATATCTCTATGCCCGGTGACAAGGTTGGACGATTTATCGACACCAGCCTGATTGTCCTGATCGCGTTGAATGTCTGCGCCGTTATTTTTGAAACCCTGCCCGACCTTCATCCGGACTGGCATGTGTTCTTTTACTGGTTCGATGTTTTTTCGATCATCATCTTCACCATAGAATATATCCTGCGCGTCTGGTCATCTGTCGATGATGATGAAATCGACTACCGTCATCCCGTATTTGGGCGGCTGCGCTTTATGCTAACGCCAATGGCCTTGATCGACCTGTTTGTCCTGTTGCCGTTCTATCTGGGTTTTTTTGTCTCATTCGACCTGCGTTTCCTGAGAGTTCTGCGTCTGCTCAGGATATTCAAACTGACCCGTTATTCCTCATCCATGTCACTGCTACTCAACGTCTTGCGCGAAGAAGGTCGGGCCATTGGGGCTGCCATGTTTGTGTTGTTGCTGATGCTGGTGCTGACGGCGAGCCTGACCTATCTGGCCGAACACAAGGTTCAACCAGAGGACTTCGGCTCGATCCCGGCGGCTATGTGGTGGGCCATTATCACCATGACCACGGTTGGCTACGGTGATGTTGTACCGGTCACGTTATGGGGGAAACTAATGGGCGGCGCCATCGGAATCCTGGGCATCGGCATGGTTGCCCTGCCCGCCGGCCTGTTGTCATCCGGCTTTTCCAATGAATTACACCGTCGCCGCAAGAAATATTCCGACATGGTCGATACGGCGCTTGAAGATGGCCACATTTCCGAGGCCGAAAAAGTCGCCTTACAGGAAGTCCGCGAAGACCTTGGTATCCGCGAAGAAGACGCTAAGGATATCCTGGAAACGGGCATGCGCAGCAGTGGCGACAGCATCGCCGCCTGCCCCCATTGCGGCAAAGCCTTGAGAGTCCACAACCGGCGGGAAGGTGACCGGGCCGATCAAGACGACGATTAAATCAGGCCTCTTCCAGCTTCCAGACTTCTGGTGCCTGATCCAGACGTTCGATCAGAAGCGTGCGCTGCTGTTCCATCTCGCTGGGTAAGCTGGATGTAAATTTTTCAAAGTGGTTGCCTTGATCAACCGCTTCAGCTTTGCCCGAAGCGCGATCGATCTGCATCAGCTTATAAAAAGTATCAACATCGAAATCCAGACCCTGCCAGGTGATGTCCTGGTGACGGGGCATGATGCCGAACGGGCTTTGTACCCCTTCGGCGCGACCACGCGCCCGATCGACAATCCATTTCAAAACCCGCATATTCTCACCGAAACCGGGCCAGATAAACTTGCCGTTTTCATCCTTGCGGAACCAGTTGACACGGAAGATGGCCGGGGCTTTGTCGACCTTGCTTTCCATATTCAGCCAGTGCTGCCAGTAATCACCCATGTTGTAGCCGCAAAATGGCAGCATCGCCATGGGGTCACGGCGGATCGCCGCCTGACCAACGGCCGCCGCAGTCGCTTCCGAACCCATGGTAGCGGCAAGATAAACACCGTGCTTCCAGTCAAAGGACTGAAACACCAGCGGGAAGGTCGTCGACAGACGTCCACCGAAAACAAACGCCGAAATGGGAACGCCCTCCGGGTCTTCCCAGGCCGGATCGACACTTGGGCACTGGCTGGCAGGGGCGGTGAAACGGGAATTGGGATGCGCCGCCGGGGTATCGCTATCGGGAGTCCAATCGTTACCGCGCCAATCAATAGCGTGAGCCGGCGCATCTCCGTCCATACCTTCCCACCAGACATCACCGTCGTCTGTCAGGGCGACGTTGGAAAAAATGCAATTGGCCTTGATGGTTTCCATGGCGCTGGGGTTGGATTGATAGGATGTGCCGGGGGCGACGCCAAAATACCCGGCTTCCGGGTTAATGGCCCTGAACGAGCCATCGGCTGCCGGCTTGACCCATGCAATATCGTCACCGACTGTATGCACCTTCCAGCCCTCGAAGCCCTCAGGCGCGATCAGCATCGCCAGATTGGTCTTACCACAGGCGCTGGGGAAGGCGGCGCCGATGTAGGTCTTTTCACCTTCAGGGCTTTCCAGCCCAAGGATCAGCATATGTTCAGCCAACCAGCCTTCATCGCGGGCCATGGCCGAGGCGATCCTGAGCGCAAAACATTTTTTACCAAGCAAGGCGTTGCCACCGTAACCGCTGCCGAAGGACCATATTTCCCGGTCCTCGGGATAATGAACAATGTATTTGTCATCGTTGCACGGCCAGGGAACATCGGCTTCACCGGCCTGCAGGGGCGCACCAACGGAATGCATGCAGGGCACAAAACTTCCGTCGCCAAGAATGTCGAGAACCTTCTGCCCCATGCGGGTCATAATCTTCATATTGACCGCCGCATAGGCGGAATCAGTTATTTGAACGCCGATGTGGGCGATCGGCGAGCCCAGTGGCCCCATGGAAAAGGGCACCACATACAAAGTGCGCCCGGCCATGCATCCATCGAACAGACCGTTCAACGTGGCCCGCATTTCGGCCGGGGCGGACCAGTTGTTGGTCGGCCCGGCATCTTCTTCTTTTTCGGAGCAGATAAAGGTGCGATCTTCGACTCGAGCGACATCGCCGGGGTGCGACCTGGCAAGATAGCTGTTCGGACGTTTCTCTGGGTTCAGGCGGATCATCGTGCCAGCACCGACCATCTGCTGACAAAGGCGGCTATATTCCGCTTCGCTTCCGTCGCACCAATAAACCTGCGCCGGTTTACACAGCGCCGTCATTTCCTCGACCCACGCCAGCAATTTGGCATTGGAAGTCCGATCTTCACCAGTCATGGGCATGAGTACTCCTAAGAAATAAAGGGATTTGGCTAAGTTAGAGATCTGAAACATACGAATAAAAAGTCCGTATGACAACCGGGATTGATGTCAGTATGGCTGTTTTATGCGAGGAAACGGTGGTTTTTTATCACTTCCGTCCTACCGTCTGGCGGCAGTGGAATCAGCCGAAGATTGGCCTTTCAATGCCTCAACTTGGCGTTTCAGGTCTTTAATTTCCAGTGTCGCGGCCTCGCGGGTTTTCACCAGGTCACGTATCCTCGCAACCATGGCTTCCTGGGTTTTGTTACTTTTCTGAAGCTGGTTCGCCAGTTCGGAAAAAGAATCCCTCAGCCCTTTCATATGCGTTTCAACGGTGCGGCGGGTGCGGTTATCAATCTTTTTAACGGCTTCGGTGACCATCCAAAGGGCGCCAATGGCCGCCAGTAACGCCGTGACAGCGATGATTGCTGTTACCCCTAACATTGTCTCACCGTCATTTTTCCCAAAGTTATTATATAACCCGATGCCCTATTGAAGCGGATTCGGAATAATTTTTAAAGGCTCAAATAACGATTCACTTAAAGATTTTCAAAATTATGCAGCAATTTTTCTATGGCACCAGGAATACCGCGTCCTGAACGCACTGGCGCGACAAATTGCAAGCGCCGGAAAGCCTTCCCCTGCGCCAGATCCAGACCTTCCGGGTCAAGACCAATTACCATCCAGCGTTTCCCAAGCAGCCGGGCCAGGCTTTCCCCCTGCTCCTTGTTCAGGCGCTTCACCAGCCGTTGTTCCGCCGCCGCCACAGCCTCTGCCGCCTTGGCCTCGTAGAGAAACTTTTTTGCCCCCAGCCATTTGGCGCTGCCAAACCCGCCAACATAATGGGCCCGTTCTACCGTCATCCGGTAAAAACGGAAATCGGCAAAGCCGGCATACAGTTTTGCCCCAGAGTGACGGCTCAGGAAACGCCGGGCGGCGAGCGGATCGGTTGTCGGTTTCAACCTGCCGGTCAGGGTCACCCTGGGGCCGGTCTGTGGATTGGGCAAGTTTGAGGCTTCCTCAAACAACAACGAGGCGCGGGCGTCTTCAGCCAGATTGCGGGTATGATCGGCCAGGCCCGACAACAACAATATGGGACTTGCCGCTGCAGTGCAGGCGACCGTTACCAATGACGCATAAGGCCAGCCTTGGCGGCGTCCGCCCAAAGCCGTGGCCAGAGTCGCAGAGCGCGCACGCCGAACCAGGACGCGGGCGCTGACGTCCATAGGTTCGTCTTGTTCCTCGTTCACCATCGCCTGAATGTGACGCTCTGCTTGACTGCCGTCAAGGAAGGCCCTGGCAATTTCCTGTTGCCTGAAATACGACTCCCCATCATTCTCATAAAATTACGCGAAACCAGCCCGCTTAAAATGATTTCTGAAAATGCGCCTGACCTTTAAATCCCGACTAACCACACGCCGCCGCAAGGTTGCGGCCTGGCTAGGCATTCTGGCGCTGACGCTGCCCATACTGGTGCCGTTCGCCCAGGGCATTTCCCTTCCCGGTGCCTTGGATAATGCGCAACGGCCATCATATTTGATCATTTGCAAGACCATGCAGCAGGGGTCGTCCCCGACCCAGGACCAAGCCCCCAAAGGCACCAAATGTCCGATCTGTCTTGGCCTTGCCCTTGGCAAATCCGTTCTATTGACGCCTCAGCTCGAAGCCCCGGCATGCGAAATCTACCCCCTCGCCTTCATCTTCAACACCAATAACGAGAAGGGCAATGGACGACTGCCATCCCGCGCCCGCGCCCGCGCACCCCCTATATCGGCCTGAAACCTAGACACTCTCAAAGACTTACCCCTTTATTAAGGAACTCAGACTGATGAAAACTTTTATCGCCATTCTGGCGCTCATTCTATTTACCCACACTCCCCTTGGCACGGCCCATGCCGCCGACACCGTCAGCGTCGGCAACATCACCGTTTCCAATGCCTGGAGCCGAGCCTCCACCGGTGCAAATCGACCCAGCGGTGCTTTCTTAAGCGTCGCCAACAAGGGTTCCGCCAGTGACCGCCTGATAGGCGTTCAATCACCGGCTGCCGCCAAGTCCGCGCTGCACAACAGCGTCATGGAAGATGGCGTCATGAAAATGAACCACGTTATGGCTATCGACATCCCTGCGGGCGGCATGACCATGCTGAAGCCTGGCGGCTTTCACATTATGCTGATGGGTGTGACCACCCTACTGAAAGAAGGCGACATGTTCCCCGTAACCCTGACTTTCGAGAAAGCCGGTAAGGTGCTCATTATGGTTCACGTTGGTAAGGCAGGAGCAATGATGCCCATGGTCCATAATTAACATGGTTCATCATTAAATGGACGGCCTCGTGTTATTTCAGCATTGGGAATAAGGTTCTTGCGGCTATAATTTCGCCACAAATGCTAGGCTTTATAAACCTGCCTTTTCTTAAACCTGTAGCATGAGGCCGTTTCATGTCCCCCAGCATCGCCCTTGTTGACGACGACCGCAATATTCTGACCTCCGTCTCCATGGCCCTTGAATCGGAGGGGTTCACGGTCAGCAGCTATTCCGATGGGGAAGAAGCGCTTGCCGGATTGCGCAAAAACCCCGTCGATCTTGCCGTTTTGGATATTAAAATGCCGCGCATGGATGGCATGGAACTGCTGCAAAAAATCCGCGCCGATTCTAAATGCCCGGTTATTTTTTTGACATCCAAGGACGACGAAATCGACGAATTTCTCGGCCTGCGCATGGGTGCCGATGATTATATTACCAAGCCCTTTTCCCAACGTTTGCTGATTGAACGAATCAACGTCATCCTGCGCCGAATGGATACTGAATCAACGGAACAGGGGGAAGAACAAATCATCAAACGCGGGAACCTGACCATGGATCAGGTCCGTCACCAATGCTCCTGGAAGGGCGAGGAAGTCATCCTTACGGTGACAGAGTTCCTTTTACTGCACGCCCTGGCGCGTCATCCGGGGCATGTTAAAAACCGTGATCAATTGATCGATTTTGCTTACGGGGAACATATCTATATCGATGACCGCACCATCGATTCTCACATCAAGCGGGTGCGTAAAAAATTCCGCGCCCATGATCCCGACTTCAAACAAATCGAAACCCTTTACGGTGTCGGCTATCGTTATCGCGACAGTTAATGGCGTTGCGAGGGGGAAACACGACCATGGCATCAGACAGACCCACACCCCCGCGTCCCAGGCTGACATCGCCTATTATTCGCCGCATTCTGGCGATCAATGTCCTGGCGCTGGCTATCCTGGTTGCCGGGCTGCTCTATCTTGGCCAGTACCGGGAGAGTCTGATTGCCTCAGAACTGGCGGCGCTCAGGGTTCATGCGGAATTACTCGCAGCCGCCCTTGGCGAAAGTTCCGCCGAGGACATTCCTTCGGGCCGTCAACTGCTGCGCCCCGGCATTGCCGTTAGAATGGTCCACCGTCTTGTCGAAACCACCGGCGGACGGGCTCGTCTGTTCGCCCCGGACGGCGTTCTGATTGCCGATACCGGGAGGTCGTCGCAAAGCCGCAATAATGTGCAAAGTGAAATACTGCCGCCGCCCGGCGAACAAGTCGAGGGTAACGGCACGGTGCTCAATATGATTCTCGATACCTATGAGCATTTTTTGACGCTGCTTCCGGGCCGCGGCGCCATGCCGCCCTATCTGGAAAAACCCCTTCAGAAAGCCAGCGATTATCAGGAAGTCACGTCCGCCTTGTATGTCGAACCGGGCTATGCCGTCCGATCAACATCCGACGGCGATATGATTTTGAGCGTTGCCGTACCGGTTCAACGCTACAAACAGGTCCTCGGCGCGCTGATGTTGACCAGGAATTCCGATAACATCGAACAGGCCCTGCGCGAGGTCCGTATCGACATTCTGAAAGTATTTGCCATCGCCCTTGGCGTCACCATCTTGTTATCTCTCTATCTAGCCAGCACCATCGCACGGCCCGTGCGCCGTCTCGCCGATGCCGCCGAACGGGTCCGCCATGGCCATCACCGGCAACACCAAATTCCCGATTTTGGGGCCCGCGGCGATGAAATCGGCGAACTGTCACGCTCCCTTAAAGACATGACAGAAGCCTTGTGGGAACGCATGGACGCCATCGAAAGTTTTGCCGCCGATGTGGCCCACGAAATCAAGAACCCGCTGACATCCTTGCGCAGCGCGGTGGAAACAGCCGCCAGGGTAAGCGACCCTGGGAAACAGAAAAAACTAATGGACATCATCCTGGACGATGTCAAACGCATGGACCGTCTGATCAGCGACATATCCGATGCCTCCCGCCTTGATGCCGAACTCTCCAAGGCCGAAACCGGCCGCGTCGATTTGAACAAGCTGCTGTGCGTACTTATTGATGCCCGCAACGAGATGGACGGGTGCGAAATCCGCTTCAACAGCAACAGCGATCTTGTCGTAGAAGGCATCGAGAGCAGGGTGGGCCAGGTATTCGCCAACCTACTCGCCAACGCCCTGTCATTCAGCCCAGGCGTCGGTTCGGTATCGGTTGAGGCACGTGACCTGGGCGGCCGCGTCAGCATTACTATTGACGACGAAGGCCCCGGACTTCCCGAGGGAAAGCTGGACGCGATCTTCGAGCGTTTTTACACCCAGCGCCCCGAAGCCGAGAAATTCGGCACCCATTCCGGGTTGGGCTTAAGCATTTCGCGGCAGATTATTGAAACACACAATGGTTCCCTAACGGCTGAAAACCGCACGAATGAGGATGCTAAGATCGTCGGTGCGCGCTTTACGTTAAGCCTTCCAAAAGGTTGACTCTTAACCAATTTTCACCGCACCATTCCCCGATCATGAGCAATCCAACGCTTGAAAAAATACACGGCACCTGTGTCGAAGTTGATGGCCTTGGCGTTCTTTTGCGTGGCCCCCCGGGCAGTGGGAAATCTGATCTGGCGCTGCGCCTGATCGACGAGGGGGCGCGACTGGTCGCCGACGACTACACGGAACTCTCCCTCAAGGACGCCACCCTGATCGCCCGCCCCCCCGAAGCCATCAAGGACTTGATCGAAGTGCGTGGAGTCGGGGTGTTGAAAATCGGTGCCGCCTTACAAGCCGAACTTGGAATCGTCATTGATCTGGCTTCAATCAGCGAGGTCGAACGTCTGCCCGAAGACGAAACGATAGACTTGCTGGGCTTGCCGGTTGCCCGCTTTCGCCTCGCCCCGTTCGAGGCATCGGCAACGGCAAAAGTGCGCCTGATTGTACGCCGGGTTAAAGGAGACATTATACATGTCCCCTAAGACGATCACGATAGATGCCGCTCCACCCGTGCTGCTGGTCACCGGCATGTCCGGGGCGGGTAAAACATCGGCTCTTAAGGCGTTTGAGGATATGGGCTTTGAAGCCGTCGACAATGTTCCCCTGTCGCTGTTAGGGGCACTGGTCAACCCCGTACAACGTGGCGGTTTCGCGCGCCCGATTGCCATCGGCGTCGATATCCGCACCCGCGATTTTGCCATAGACACCTTCATCAAGGAACTGGGCTCCCTTGCGGCAAAAGTTCTGTTCGTCGATTGTGATGACGACGAACTTCGCCGCCGCTACGCCGAAACCCGCCACCGCCATCCGCTGGCCCAGGACCGTCCCGTCAGTGACGGCATTACCCACGAGCGGACCCTGGTTTCCCCCTTACGCGACCGCGCCGATGTGGTTGTTGACACGACTCACTTTGGTCCAGGGGAACTGAAAAGAATATTAGGCGGTCATTTTGGCCTCGCCAGTGAAACCGGGTTAAGTGTCTTCGTCACGTCGTTTTCGTTCCGTCATGGCTTACCCCGTGAAGCCGATCTTGTTTTTGACGTTCGGTTTCTCGCCAACCCCCATTATGATCCCGCTTTGAAAGACTTAAGCGGAAAGGACCAAGCGGTCGCCGGTTTTATTGCCAAAGATGCAGGTTTTGAGCCTTTTTTCAATAACCTGACCGCTCTGCTCAGTCCTTTGTTGCCGCGTTACGCAGCGGAAGGTAAAAGTTACCTGACGATCGCTATCGGCTGTACAGGCGGACGTCATCGTTCGGTTTTTGTCGCCGAAAAATTAGCCACCTGGATTGAAGGCGAAGAACGCCAGGTCCATCTGCTACATCGAGATTTGAAAAAAGAGGCTGATTGAAAATGATTGGAATGGTTTTGGTCACCCACGGTCGCTTGGCCGACGAATTTGTGAACGCCCTGGAACATGTCGTCGGCCCCCAGGAACACGTCGCAACCGTTTGCATCGGCCCCGATGATGACATGGAGCAACGACGCAAGGATATCCTGGCTTCCATTACCCAGGTCGATCGCGGCAAAGGCGTTGTCCTGTTAACCGACATGTTTGGCGGAACACCTTCCAATCTGGCCATTTCCGTCATCGACAAAGCCAATGTGGAAGTCATTGCCGGGATTAATCTGCCGATGCTGATTAAACTGGCTTCGGTGCGAAAAACGGAAACCCTGATGGACGCCGCAAGCAGCGCCCAGAAAGCTGGCCGCAAATACATCAACATCGCCTCACAATTGTTGAGCCAGGAAGAGACGTGAAAGCCGGTAGCGGACAACTGACCGGCTGTGCGACGATTCTTAATCAACGAGGCCTGCATGCCCGCGCGGCGGCCATGTTCGTCAAGGCCGCCGGCACCTTCAAGGCCGACACCGCCGTTAGCCGCCAGGGCCAGAGCGTATCGGGGAATTCGATCATGGGCCTGATGATGTTGGCGGCAAGCACCGGCTGCGAAATAGAAATTTCCTGCACCGGGGTTGATGCTCAAAGCGCGTTGGACACACTTATGGATTTGGTCGCCAACAAGTTCGGGGAAGATTAATCATGTCCGACGAACAAATTTTTAACGGTCTTGGTGTATCGCCGGGAATCGGCATTGGTCATGTCCACGAACGCGAAAGCGGAACCGTCGATGTGCCGGAATATTCCATTCCCGCCACCGGCCCCAAGGGGGTTGATAAGGAGCTGGAACGCCTGCATGCCGCCGTTACTGGTGCCAGACGACAGATTGGGCGGTTGCGCACAAAGGCCAGATCCCTGCCCGGAATGGCCGCAGGTGAAATGGAAGTCCTGCTCGATGCCTATATCCAGATGCTTAAAAGTTCGCGCCTGATCCGAGGCGCAGAAAACCGCATTACCAATCAGCGTATCAATGCCGAAGCAGCCGTTCATGCTGAATTGACGGAAATTTCCGTTGCTTTTACCAATATGGACGACGCTTATCTGGCCGCCCGTCTGGATGATATTCGCGAGGTCGCATCCCGGCTGATCCGCAATCTGCTGAAGACCCCTAGCCGCTCGAAAATTCAAGTTACCAAGGGCGCTGTTATCGTCACCGAGGAAATGACCCCCGCCGACACCGCCCAACTCGACCCGGCCCACATTGTCGGCTTTGCCACGGCTTTGGGCGGGGCCGAAGGTCACACCGCTATCATGGCCCGGGCCCTTGGTTTGCCCGCCGTCCTTGGTGTCGCGGAATTATTGCAAGGAGCCAGCAATGGCGATCCGATTATTGTCGACGGCGAACGGGGCCGTATTGTCATCAACCCGAAACCGGCGACACTGGCCGCCTATCAGCGCCGACAACACGAAATCCAGCTGGAAACCAAGCGTCTCAACGCGATCCGCAATCAACCTTCGATCACCCGCGACGGCATCCTGATCGGCCTGCAGGCAAATATGGAACTCCCCATTCAACTGGGCCCCATCGGCCAGGTCGGGGCCAGTGGCATCGGCTTGCTACGCAGCGAATTCATGTTCATGAACAGGCCCGACATCCCGAGCGAGGACGAACAATACAAAGCCTTGCGCGGCATTATCGATGGCATGGACGGCCAACCGGTAACCATCCGCACACTGGATATTGGCGGTGAAAAAATCGCTGCCTCCCTACTCGACAGGTTCGGCGAGAGCGTGTCTTCGGCGCTGGGTTTACGCGGCATTCGTCTTTCCCTCGCCCATGTCGAAGTTTTCGAAACGCAAATTCGGGCCATCCTGCGCGCCAGCGCCAGCGGCCCGGTCCGCATCTTGCTCCCCATGGTCACCAGCAGCGGCGAAATCCGCAAGGCCCGCGACATTGTCAACCGGATGGCGAAAAACCTGAAACGCCGCAAGATTGCCATTGCCGCGCAATTGCCGCCCATTGGCGTCATGATCGAAGTTCCCGGGGCTGCCCTGTCCGCCGACGCACTGGCCCAGGTTGCCGATTTTTTCGCCATCGGCTCCAATGACCTGACCATGTATACCCTGGCCATTGATCGTTCCGACGAACAGGTCGCCAACCTTTTTAACCCGCTGCACCCGGCGGTGTTGCGGCTGATTCAATTCGCCGCCGAAGCCGCCCTGAGGGCCAGAATTCCGGTCAGCATTTGCGGCGAGATGGCTGGTGAGCCGCGTTATACAGCCCTGTTGCTGGGTCTGGGCCTACGCGAATTATCAATGACGGCGTCCGCCATTCCGCGCGTCAAACAACGTATCCGCGACCTGGACTTGCTCGCCGCAGAAGCCCGCGCCCGGGTCATCATGGATCAGGTCGATGCCGGGCGCATCGCCATGCTGGTCGAAGATTTCAACGCGCTCGCATGAGCGAGCTCATTAGAGTTACAGCCCCTCAAGCGCCGGGCGCTCACTCCGTTCGCTTGGCTCGCCACAGGGGTGGCGACCCGCAGTCGCGAGCTTGTTAAGAGTAGGACCAACCATCAACTTCTCAAGCCCACGACTGTGGGCCGCCGCTGGTGCGGCGAGCCAAGGGGCCGGACGGCACCGCCCGGCGTTTGAGGGGGCAACAAACAACAGCCTTCCTTCGCTCTTGCGAAGGAAGGGCTACCCTGCTAAAACCCGCGCTTTATTCATCCATAACACTCTTCAGGAGCCGCATTAATGAGCGCTTTTACCGATTACAAGGTCGCCGACATGTCATTGGCCGACTGGGGCCGCAAGGAAGTGGCCATTGCCGAAACCGAAATGCCGGGCCTGATGGCCCTGCGCGCCGAGCACAAAGGCAAGAAGCCCCTTGCAGGCGCGCGTATCGCTGGCTGTTTGCACATGACCATCCAGACCGCCGTGCTGATGGAAACCCTTGTTGATTTGGGTGCGGAATTACGCTGGAGCTCGTGCAACATTTTCTCGACCCAGGATCAGGCCGCAGCGGCCATGGTTCAGGCCAAAATTCCGACCTTCGCCTGGAAGGGCGAAACGGAAGAAGAATTCCTGTGGTGCATCGTGCAAACCATTGAAGGTCCCGACGGCTGGCGTCCCAACATGATTCTGGACGACGGTGGCGACCTGACCCTGATGATGCACGAAGACTATCCGGACCTGCTCAATGACGTCAAAGGCCTGTCGGAGGAAACCACCACCGGCGTTCACCGTCTTTATGAAATGGTCAAGGAAGGCTCACTGAAGGTTCCCGCCATCAACGTCAACGATTCAGTGACCAAGTCCAAGTTCGACAACCTGTATGGCTGCCGCGAAAGTCTTCCCGACGGCATCAAGCGCGCCACCGACGTCATGCTGGCCGGCAAGCGTGCCGTGATCTGCGGGTTCGGCGATGTTGGCAAGGGTTCGGCGGCTTCTTTACGCAATCAGGGGGCCCGCGTCATGGTCACCGAAATCGACCCGATCTGCGCCCTGCAGGCGGCCATGGAAGGCTATGAAGTGACGACCATGGAAGACGCCGTGGCGACCGGTGATATTTTTGTTACCTGCACCGGCAACCTTGACGTCATCACCATCGATCACATGCGCGAAATGAAGGACCGGGCCATCGTTTGCAACATCGGCCACTTCGATTCCGAAATTCAGGTTAACGCTCTGCGCAATCTGAAATGGCACAATGTCAAGCCACAGGTCGACGAAGTCGAATTTCCCGACGGCAAGCGTATCCTTCTGCTCGCCGAAGGCCGTTTGGTTAACCTGGGTTGCGCCACCGGCCACCCCAGCTTCGTGATGAGCGCATCGTTCACCAACCAGGTGCTGGCCCAGATCGAACTTTGGGAAAATTCCAGCAACTACAAGAACGAAGTCTACGTGCTGCCCAAGCACCTTGATGAAAAGGTGGCTTCCCTGCATTTGGAAAAACTGGGCGTCAAAATAACCACCCTGACCGACAAGCAAGCGGACTACCTGAGTCTCAGTAAAACCGGCCCCTTCAAGCCTGATCATTATCGTTACTAGATCAAGCTTAAGAAGAGAAAATATTAATCGGCGGCGGGACATTGTCTTGTCGCCGATTTTTTTATCCCCTGCCCACCACCCTTTTCTTATTCGCTGACGCGCATTAAGATTTAAGCGTGCTTGAAAATTTCGACAATACGTCTGTTCTGATCTTGCTGCTGGGTGTTATCGCCGTGTTGGCAATCGCTGCGGCGCTGTGGTTGGGCAAGCGCCTGAGTCTGCTGAGAACAGAAAACCTCCGCCTCGCCGGAGAGGCAGAACAGGGCCGGGAAATCCTTGCCGCCGCCCCCGATGGACTTTTTTTGTGGGATCACGCCAAGAATGAACAACGCTGTTCCCGCCGCCTCGCCGTGTTGCTTGGCCTCGCTGCGGGTACCGGGGCCAGCTTCAAAGACATCCTGGTTAAATTTGACAACCCCCAGGCCCGCCTCCTTGAGAAGGCCGTGGCTGATCTGCACCGGGACGGCGCGTCCTTCAACTTGCTTCTGAAGTTGGGCGAACGGCGCCTTCAGGTTAGCGGATCCAGGGCATCGACCCTGGCTGGCAACCCCCTGGACGACCTGATGTGGATGCGCGACGTCAGCGATCAGCCACAAGCGCAGCCAAGCGACACGGCGGCGCATGAGCATTTTCATCAACTCCTCGACGCCCTGCCCCTGGCAGTATGGATCAGAGACGCCAACCTGGAGGTGGTTTTTTGTAACCGCGCCGAGGACGAAATCGCCGCCAGTGGAGGAAGTCACGCCCTTGCCGCGCAGGCGTTGACGCAAAGCCAGGCGCTAACCCAACAGCGCCCCATAGAACAGGGCGGGTTGGCCAGCCAATTCACTATTAGCGAAGTTCCCGCCCGTGGCTGGAAAGGCACCATCGGCTTCGCCCAAACACAACTGCAAAGCGAGCAACAAAGCGAATTGAAGGTGCTCGATAATCTGAGCACCGCCATTGCCATTTTTGGATCGAACAAGCGTCTTGAATTCTGCAATGATGCCTATGCTAACTTGTGGCGCTTCGATCCGGTGTGGCTTGCAAGCGAGCCCTCTTTATACGAAATTCTGGATCATTTGCGCGACGGTCGGCAATTACCCGAAGTCGCCGACTTCCGCGCTTTCAAGGAACAGCAAGGGGCGTTGTTTGGCACCCTGAAAATGGCCAGCGATTCCCTATTGCATCTTCCCGACGGGCGCACCCTGCGCACCGTCATCGCCCCACACGGGGCGGGAGGGCTGGTCTTTTCCTATGAGGATGTCAGCGACCGTCTGGCCCTTGAGCGTTCGTTCAAGACCCTGAATGCGGTGCAGCGCGAAACCCTGGATAATCTCTATGAAGGTATCGCCGTGTTCGGCAGCGATGGTAAAATGAAGCTCTCAAACCCATCTTTCGCGGCGTTGTGGGGGCTTGGCGAACCCGTGCTGACTGGCGTCCCCCATATCAGCGATATCATTCACGCGACCCGTCCCCTGATAGCAAATATTGAAGATTGGAACGATGCAAAGTGGAGCGCCTATGTCGGGGATCTGGTTGCCCGCTATACAGGCCGTCAATCGGCAGAGGGGCGCATCCACCTGAATGATGGCAGGGTGCTCGATTATTCAAGCGTACCCTTGCCCGACGGGGCGGTGTTGCTAAGCTATCTGGACGTTTCGGACAGCGCCCGTGTCGAAGCGGCATTGCGCCAGCGGGCCGAGGCCCTGACCCAGGCCAACCGCCTGAAATCGGAATTCATTGCCAACGTCTCTTACGAAGTCCGCACCCCGCTAACCACCTTGAAAGGTTTCGCCGACATTCTATCCGAGGAATATTTCGGTACCCTGAATGTTCGCCAGAAGGAATATTGCCAGGGCATTGTCGACAGCGCCCAAGGGTTGACCAACGTCATCAATGACATTCTCGACATGGCCAGCATCGAGGCCGGGATGATGACGCTGGAACTGGACACCGTCGAAATTCATTCCATGTTGGCCTCAGTCCTCAACCTGACAGGCGAGCGGACACGTCGTAAGGGCCTGGAAATAGACTTCGATTGCCCGCCGGATATTGGCTGGATCGTCGCCGACGAGAAGCGCCTTAAACAGGTTTTATTCTATCTGCTGTCCAACGCCATTAACGTCTCCCCGCCGCGCAGCACCGTGAGCCTGCACGCCCTGCGCAGTGGGGATGGGGAAAGTTCCGTGGTCAGTTTTATGATCACCGGACAAACCTACGGCGCCGCACAAGCCGAGCAACTGGATATTTTCTCGACCTTCGATAATTCCGGCAACGGCGCTATTCCACGCGGCGAAGGTGTGCAGATGGGTGTCGGGCTGGGACTATCTCTGGTACAGAGATTCATCGAATTGCACGGCGGTGACGTCGAAGTTAAATCCCCACAAGGCAAAGGAACAACCATCACCTGCCGCCTGCCCGCCACCGGTGCCGGTGTGCACGAAGTGGCGGACCTGTCTATCGTCGGTGGTTAGGGAACGCCTTGTGTCGTGGAGTATTCGAAATGCAGTTCTTCGCCCGGATGCAGATGGGCGCGGGCCGCATGGGCCGCCGTTGCGGCTTCGGCGAAACCGCTTAGGATCAGTTTCAGTTTGCCGGGATAATTAATAATGTCGCCGATGGCGAAAATCCCCGGCCTGGATGTCGCCATGGTCGCTTGGGCGACGGTGATATGGTTGTGCTCCAGATTAAGGCCCCAGTCGGCTATCGGGCCGATGTTCTGGCTGAGGCCAAAAAATGGCAACAACGTGTCGGCCTCCAGGGTTCTCTGATTGCCGTCCAGATCGGCAACCGTAACGGCGGTCAGTTTGCCACCCACCCCTTCAAGCCCGGCAAGCTGGAACGGCACGACCAGATCAACGACCCCGTCATCGGCCAGCTTTTGCAATTTGTCGGCGCTGCCCGGGGCGGCGCGGAATTTTGGCCGGCGGTGAACGATGGACAGAGTCTCGGCCACATCGGCCAGGGACAAGGCCCAATCGACCGCCGAATCACCGCCCCCGGCAATGACCACTTTTTTACCGGCGAAATCCTGACGCTGTTTAACCAGATAATGCACGCCAACCCCGGTCCCCTGACCTTCATATTCCTGAATACCCTCCAATGGCGGGCGGTTTGGCCCGAACGCGCCGACACCGGCGGCGATGATCACCGCACCGGCACTGATGCGGGTGCCCTTGGATGTTTCCACCAGCCAGCGCTTTTCGTCATATTCAAGCAGCGTCACCACCTGTTGACCCAAATGAAAAGTGGGTGCGAACGGGGCCGCCTGCGCCTCCAGATCACGAACAAGGTCGGCGGCCATCACTTTGGGAAAACCGGGAATGTCATAGATGGGTTTTTCCGGATAAAGCGCCGACAATTGCCCGCCGATGGCGTCCAGAGCATCGATAACATGGCAGGACATCTTCAACATGCCGCATTCAAAAACACTGAACAATCCAGCCGGACCGGCGCCGATCACGACAACATCGGCGCTCTGCGTCCTATTTGGTAAATTAGTCTGATTGGACATGGAAACTCCGCCATCAAAAGGGTAAACAGGTTAGCGGTAATGTAACCCCAATTGGCAGCATGTGAAAGGCGAACGGCCATCAGAATCGAGCTTGACAGCGAACAGGCGACGGCAGCGCTGGCGACCGCTTTAAGCCGCATCGCCGAGGCTGGTGATGTGATCGCCCTTCAAGGCGACCTTGGCGTCGGCAAGACGGTTTTTGCCCGCGCCTTTATCCGCGCCCTGTGCGGACAACTCACAGAAGTGCCGAGCCCGACTTTCACCTTGGTGCAATCTTACGATTCATCTGGCGGCGAGAGCCTGTATCACTTCGACCTGTACCGGCTGGAGGACCCTGAAGAAGCGCTGGAACTGAATATCGACGATGCCTTCGCCGATGGGATTTCACTGATCGAGTGGCCGCAAAGACTGGGCGACCTACTGCCCCGTGACCATCTGCAAGTGACCCTCAGGTACGGTGAATCAGAAAAGCAACGCCAATGCGTCATCACCGGCCCCGGAAATTGGGCCGAACGCCTGGCCGAGGTTTCCTTATGAATACCGAACGCGACGCCCTGATCGAGAATTTCCTTAGACTCCATGGTTGGAGCGGGGCGCAGCGATCCCACCTGGCGGGCGACGCTTCTTTTCGACGTTATGAACGCCTTGCTGAGGCAGAGCGAACCGCCGTGCTGATGGACGCTCCCCCGCCCCAAGAAGATGTTCGCCCGTTCGTCAAAATCGCCCGCCACCTGAAGGGACTTGGGTTTTCCGCGCCGGAAATATTCGCCGTCGATGAGCAAGCCGGTTTACTGTTGCTGGAGGATTTGGGCGACGACACCTATACCCGTGTTCTGGCAGACAGCGGCAACGAAGAGACTTTATACGCTTTGGCCGTCGATGTATTGATCGACTTGCACACCCATGCCCTGCCTGCCGGACTGCCGCCTTACGGAAATGGTCGCCTGCTTGATGAAGCCTTCCTGGTCCCGCAATGGAGCTATCCCGCCTTCAACGGCGCGCCTGCATCTGAACCAGTCCGGCGCGCTTACGGCGACATTTGGTTAACCCTGTTCCCGCTCGTCCACGCGGGGCCAAAGACGCTGGTATTACGCGACTATCACGTCGATAATTTGCTATTGTTAACGCAGCGTGATGGCATAAAGGCCTGCGGGCTGCTCGATTTTCAAGATGCCGTCAGCGGCCATCCGGCCTATGATCTGATGTCGCTTCTGGAAGACGCCCGCCGCGACCTGGGCAAAGGATTAAAAAACAAAATGATGCAGCGCTACCTTGCCGCCTTCCCGGAACTTGAGCGGGAGTCTTTCAATACCGCTTTCGCCGTTCTGGCGGCTCAGCGCCACGCCAAGGTCATCGGCATTTTTACCCGGCTGTGCATGCGCGATGGCAAGCCGGATTACCTGATCCACATCCCCAGGGTCTGGCGATTGCTGGAGGCGGCACTTGAAAACCCGGCGCTGGCCGAAATAAAACACTGGTTCAACACCCACATGCCTGCTTCCATGCGGGTTATCCCAGCTAGATCAAACGACCATCAAATGGAGACATTTGATGGTAAATAATTTAATCGATTCCAATAGATTAGGGCAACTTATCTGCCCTCAAGTGAGGGCAGGTTGTGCTAATATGGAGAAACTTGGATGACTGTCATAAAACGCGCCATGGTTCTGGCCGCGGGCTTCGGGGTCCGCCTGCGACCGATCACCGACACCACACCCAAGCCGATGGTCAAGGTGCTGGGGCGCACCCTGATCGACCGCACCATCGACCGCTTGGCCGACGCCGGGGTCGGGTGTGTCGTCGTCAACACCCACCATCTGGGTGAAGTGGTTCATGCGCATTTGCAAAAGCGCGATGATCTGGAAATCCTGTTTTCCGAGGAAGACCCAATCCTCGATACCGGCGGCGGCATCGCTCACGCCCTGACGTTGTTAGGCGAGGAGCCTTTTTTTGCCTGTAACGGCGATACCCTGTGGCTGAATGGATTACAAAACGCCTTGCAGCGCATGTCGCGGCATTGGGACGCCGATAAAATGGACGCCCTGCTGATGCTGCATTCCACCGTCGATGCCTATGGCTATGACGGCATAGGCGATTTTTGGGTCGATCAGCTCGGCATGCTTTCGCGCCGACCCGAAGGGGAGGTATCGCCTTATCTGTACACCGGCGTGCAAATTCTCCATCCAAGGCTTTTCAAGGACGCGCCTGAAGGAACTTTCTCCCTGAACGTGCTTTACGATCGGGCTTTGGAAAACGACCGGCTTTACGGCGTCGTCCACGATGGCGAATGGTTCCATGTCGGCACCCCCGACGCGCTGGAGGAAGCCGAATCCTACATGCGGTTGCGTTATTCCGGGATCAAACACAGATGAACGTCTTCACCATCGCGCCCGGGGTTCCTTTCCTGGACGCTTTGGCTGCGGGTATCTTAGAGCAAAATGGCGCGACCCCTGAATCCTTAAGCCGTGTCACCATCCTGCTGCCGACCCGGCGCGCCTGCCGGTCCTTGAGCGAAGCCTTCCTGCGCCTGAGCGATGGCAAGCCAATGTTACTGCCTAAAATGACACCGCTTGGCGATATCGACGAGGACGAACTGGCCTTCGCCAGTGATGACGGCTTTGGCGGTGAGGCCGCCTTCGACATTGCCCCGGCAATCCCGGCCTTACGCCGACAACTGCTATTGACCCGTTTAATCATGGCCCGCAAGGACAGCCCGACGACCCCGGATCAGGCGGCCAGACTAGCCCAGGAATTAGCCCGCCTGCTCGATCAGGTGCAAACCGAACGGCTGTCTTTCGACGGCCTTGAAAAACTGGTCAGCGAAGACGGCCTTTCCGGACATTGGCGCAAAATCCTCGAATTCCTGGCTATCCTGACCGAGCACTGGCCCGCCATTCTGGACGCCGAAGGGGCCCTCGACCCGACAAGCCGCCGCAACCTGCTGCTCGACCAGCAGGCCGCCTTGTGGCGCCAGAGCCCACCAGACGGGCCGGTTATCGCCGCCGGTTCGACCGGTTCAATTCCGGCCACGGCGGCGCTTTTGAAAGTCATCGCCGAAATGCCGGGCGGCGCGCTGGTGCTACCGGGTCTGGATAAAGACGCCGATGATGTGATCTGGCAGGGCCTGGACCCAACCCACCCGCAATACGGATTGGCCAACCTGCTTAAAACTTTGGGCATGGAACGTGCCGATGTCGCAAATTGGTCCTCGCCCGTCAAAGCCGTCGCCGACCCGGCCCGCACGTTGCTTATCAATGACGCCCTGATCCCGGCCAACCTCACCGACCATTGGCAATACCGCGCCGCGCCAGATGCCAAGGCGCTGGACGGGGTGAGCATGATCGAAGCCGACAGCGAGCGCGGGGAAGCCGGGATGATCGCCCTGATCATGCGGCAAACTTTAGAGAGCGATGGCAAAACGGCGGCGCTGGTGACGCCTGACAGGACTTTGGCGCGGCGGGTCACCGCCGAACTGGCACGCTGGGGCATCGACATCGACGATTCCGCCGGACGGCCCCTGGCCGAAACCCCGCCCGGTGTCTTCCTGCGCCTGTGCGCCCGCGTCATCACCGATGGCCTGGCCCCGATCACCCTGCTCGCCCTGCTTAAGCACCCCTATGCAGCAGGAGGCATGAAACCTGTCGCTTTCCGGGCCTTGGTGCGGCGACTTGAATACGCGCTTTTGCGTGGGCCCCGGCCGGGACCGGGCATTAAAGGGCTGCGCGATGCTTTGTCAGAGGCAAAGCCTGAACTTACAAGCGGCGTGGAACAAATAATTGATTGTCTTGATGGTGTGATTTCACCCTTCGTCGATCCCTTCGCCGCCAAGGACGCCCCCCTGAAGGACCTCCTTCAAGCCCATGTTGGTTTTGCCGAGGCACTCGCCGCAAGCGCGGAAAAAGACGGGGCGGCCCTGCTGTGGGCCGGTGAGGACGGCGAGGCGCTGGCCGCTTTCTTCGCCGAACTAAACGACGCCGCAGACACGCTGGAACCCATAAGTCCGTGGCAATACCCAGCGCTGATGGATGCCCTGCTTGGCCCCCGCGCCCACCGTCCCCGCTATGGACGCCATCCTCGCCTGCATATCTGGGGGCTTCTGGAAGCCCGCCTGCAACAAGCCGATGTGACCATCCTGGGCAGTTTGAACGAAGGCAGTTGGCCACCCGAAGCCCAGGCCAGCCCGTGGATGAGCCGCCCGATGCTGGAAAAATTTGGCCTTTCCCAGCCGGAACGACGCCTGGGGCTGACCGCCCATGATTTCACCCAGGCCGCGTCGGGCAAGCAAGTGATTTTCAGCCGCGCCGTCCGCAGTGGTGGCTCACCGAGCGTACCATCACGCTGGTTGCTCAGGCTTGAAGTCCGGATCAAGGGAACGCAATTGCAAGACGCCCTGCGGGCCAACCCCGAAAGCAAGCGACTTTTTGATGGGCTGGACAGGCCCGAACGCTACCAGGAACCCACCGAGCCCTTGCCAAGGCCACCCCTGGCCAGCCGACCGCGCAGCATGTCGGTTTCCAGTATCGAGACCTGGATTCGCGACCCCTATTCCATTTATGCCCGCAATATTCTGGAACTCAAGGTTCTCGACCCCCTTGATGCCGATCCCGGCGCAGCGGAACGCGGCACTGTTATTCACGAGGCGCTGGATCGTTTCGTCAAACGTTGGCCCGCCGCCCTGCCGGAAAATGCCCACCAAGAGTTGCTCAAAATCGGTGCCGCCGTGTTCGATGAAGAAATGACCAATGCCACCTTGCGGGCTTTCTGGTGGCCGCGCTTCGAGCGCATCGCGCAGTGGTTTATCAACAACGAGCATAAACAACGCGCTGGCGGACGCACGCCGCTGAAAATGGAAACCAGTGGCGAATTGACTTTCAAGGCTGCCGGCGGCGATTTCACGCTGAAAGCCCGCGCCGACCGCATCGACCGGTCCAGCGATGGGGGCTTGGCTATTATTGATTACAAGACCGGCGCGGTTCCGTCGAAAAACCAGATGACCAGCGGCCTGACACCGCAACTGACACTGGAAGCGGCCATGGCCAAGCAAGGCTGCTTTACTGAAGTCGATGCCGCCGCCGTATCTGCCTTGATTTACATGCGCCTGTCCGGCGGGCGCGAAGCGGGCAAGGAAAGTGGGGTTTCCGAAGATGTAGAGACACTGGCAGCCGATGCCCTGCAAGGCCTTAAAGACCGCGTCGCCGCCTACGATGACGAGAACACCCCCTATTTGTCGCGCCCCGTGCCGATGTTCAGCCGCCGTTTCGGTGACTACGATCACTTGGCCCGGGTCAAGGAATGGATGGCCGGTGACGACGGGGAGAGCGGGGAATGAGCACGCCGCAAGTTCGTACAGGCCCCCAGGTCACGGCGGCTGACCCCAAAGTATCGGTCTGGGTTTCGGCCAATGCCGGTACCGGCAAAACCCAGGTGCTGACCGACCGCATCACCCGGCTGCTTCTCGACGGGGTCAGGCCGGAACGTATTTTATGCCTGACCTTCACCAAGGCGGCGGCGGCGGAAATGGCGACCCGGCTTTCCGAACGGCTGGGCGGTTGGGCCGTGGCCCCGGATATGAGCCTTAAAGACGAAATCGCCGCCCTGCTGGGCAAGCCCCCCGAAGACGCTTTGCTGGCCCCGGCCCGCAGGCTGTTCGCCGAAACCCTCGATGTGCCCGGCGGCCTGAAAATCCGCACCATTCACGCCTTTTGCGAATCCCTGCTGGGGCGCTTTCCACTGGAAGCTGGCATTGCGCCCCATTTTTCCGTGATCGACGAGCGCACCGCAGCCGAACTGATAGGTGAAGCCCGTGACCGGCTTCTTGGTGAGGCCCTTGCGGGCGGCACGAACGACGTCGCCGGGGCCCTGAACCTGATGGCCGGGCTGCTTAACGAAGAAGACTTCACCCGCCTGATCACCGACCTGTCCTCGAGACGCTCACAGTTACGCGCCCTGTTTCACCGTTACGGCTCAGCAGCGGGCGTTATCGATGCGGCGCGCCGGGCATTGAGGCTAAAGGACGGCGAAACAACGACCAGCGCCCTCAAACAGGCGTGCCAAGAGACCGCCTTCGATAAGCAAGCTTTGCTGGCGGCCAGTGAAGCGCTATCGGGGGGCAGCAAGACGGACATCACCCGAGCCGACCAATTACGAAGCTGGTTGAAAAGTGACGCCGAAGTGCGGGCGGGAACTTTTGTTGAAGATTATCAGGTCATTTTTCTAACCCAGAGCAACACCCCCCGTGCTTCGCTGATGACCAAGAAAATAGCCGACGCCAACCCGGAACTTCTACAAGCCCTGCTTGTCGAGCAGAACCGTATCGAAACGATCAGCAATCAAGTGCGCGCGCTCAGCGTCCTTGAAGCCAGCGCGGCGCTTGTTCACCTGGGCGAGCACATGCTGGCGGCTTTCGAACGCCTGAAAGAAGCCCGCGCCTTGCTCGATTACGACGATCTGATCCTCAAGGCCCGTGACTTGCTGTTGGCCGAAGGCGGCGCGTCGTGGGTACATTACAAGCTCGATGGTGGCCTGGATCATATTCTGGTTGATGAAGCCCAGGATACCAGCCCCCTGCAATGGGACGTAATCAAAGCCCTGGCGGGCGATTTTTTCGCAGGTCACGGGGCCCGCGAAGGAGAGCGCACCGTCTTCGCCGTCGGCGACGAGAAGCAGTCTATCTACAGTTTTCAGGGTGCCGACCCGTTCATGTTTGGCCAGACCCGCGAGCATTTTAAAGATCAGGCCGAAAATGTCGGCAAGCCCTTCACGCCGGTCGAACTGGTGACGTCCTATCGTTCGACACAATCCGTGCTGAAGGCCGTCGATGATGTGTTTTGCCATGAGCGCGCCCGCGAAGGGCTGACCTTCGATAACAAACCGATCATCCATCGCTGGGCGCGGGACGGTCAGGCCGGACTGGTCGAACTGTGGCCGACCCTGAAACCGGGCGAGGCCCTGCAAGTCAAACCCTGGGACGCACCGCTCGACCGCCTGCCCGTCGATAGCCCGGAAGACCGCATGGCCGGGCGCATTGCCGATACCATCGCGGGTTGGCGCGAAGCTGGCGAGATACTGGAATCGACGGGGCGGCCCATTCGCGAAGGCGACATTATGATTTTGGTTCGCCAGCGCGGCAGTTTCGCCGAAAAGATGGTTAATACCCTGAAAGGCCGCGGCATCCCCGTCGCCGGTGCCGACCGCATGGTGCTCACCGAACAACTTGCCGTCATGGACCTGTTGGCGCTGGGGCGTTTTCTGTTGTTGCCCGAAGACGATCTGACCCTTGCAGTTGTCTTGAAAGGGCCGCTGTTCGGCTTCACCGATAACGAAGACCTGTTCCCACTTGGCTTTGGACGCAAGGGAACCCTGTGGGCGGCGCTGAAAGCGGCGGCGACGGAGACACCGAAATACACCCATGCGCGGGACCGGTTGTCGGAATTTCTCGCCCGCGCCGACTTCATGCCGCCGTTTGAGTTTTATGCTCAGGTGCTCGGCCCCGAAGGGGGGCGACGCGACCTACTGGCCCGACTGGGCAGCGAAGCCGATGACCCCATAGATGAATTCCTCAGTCTGGCGCTGGATTATGAGCGCGAACATGTGCCATCCCTGCAGGGCTTTTTGAGCTGGATCGAAGCCGGTCGCACCCAGATTAAACGCGATTTGGAACAGGGCCAGGGGAAAGTCCGTGTCATGACCATCCATGGCTCCAAGGGATTACAGGGCAACATCGTCTTTTTGCCCGATACCTGCTCGATGCCGACGTCCCGACACGAGACAAAACTGCGTTGGACCCGTGATCCCGAACCGGCGTTGTTGTGGGCGCCCCTGAAAGAACAACAGGAAAGCCTGAGCGCCGCCCTGGCCGAAGAAGCGGCCTTGAAGCGCGGCCAGGAATACCGCCGGCTGCTCTATGTGGCCATGACCCGGGCCCGGGACCGGCTTTATATCGGCGGCTGGGAAGGCCAAAGGAAACCGCCGGAAGATTGCTGGTACAACCTCATCCAAAGCGCCTTTGAAGGCATAGCCGAAAAGACCATATTGCCTTCCGGGGAAAGCGTTCTCAGATTAACGAACCCGCAAAGCGAAAAACCCGACGGCAAGCCGGAAGCGGATGTGGCCGGTCCGGACGATCTTGTTTCCCTGCCCGACTGGGCTTTGCAGCCGCCGCGCCCCGAAGCCGAACCGACAACGCCCTTGAGCCCGTCCCGTTTGACGGAAGACGACGCGCAACCAGTGCGTTCGCCCTTTGATGGCGACGACGGGGCGCGCTTCAAACGCGGCACCCTGATCCACCGTTTGCTCGAAAGCCTGCCAACCATCGCGACGAACAGGCAAGCGGCGGCGGCGGCGAAATTCCTGTCCCGGCCCATTCACGACCTGAACCCTGATCAACAAAGCGCTATTTTAAGGGAAGTGATGGCGGTTCTTGAGAACCCTGATTTTACGCCCCTGTTTGGCCCCAACTCCATGGCCGAAGTCCCCATTAGTGGCACTGTTGGGGAACGCACCGTATCGGCCCGCATCGACCGTCTGACCATTGGCGGCGACGGTATCACCATTATCGATTACAAAACCAACAGGCCGCCACCGCGTAGTGTTGAGGACGTCGCGCCACCGTATTTGCAACAAATGGCTCTGTATCGCGCGCTCTTAAGACAAATCTATCCGGGTCGCCCCGTCAGGTGTATTCTGGCCTGGACCGACGGCCCCCGCCTGATGACGTTGCCTGATGACATCCTTGATCAGTACGCACCTTGACGAAGGGGGTACGGCTGCCTAGATTCAACAAAGATTCTTCTGCTCAATTACCCGCATTCTTAAAGATTTTTATAGGACTAAATAGATGCCCATAGCCGTCACCGATGCCTCCTTTGAAGCCGACGTCAAAAATTCATCCCTGCCGGTCATCGTTGATTTTTGGGCGGAATGGTGCGGCCCTTGTAAGCAAATCGCCCCGGCGCTGGAAGAAATCGCCACCGAAATGGAAGGCAAGGTCATCGTCGCCAAACTGAATATTGACGAAAACCCGACCGTTCCCTCGCAATATGGCGTGCGCGGCATTCCGACCCTGATGCTGTTCAAAGATGGACAGGTCGCGGCGACAAAAATCGGCGCCCTGCCAAAAAGCAAGCTGGTTGAATGGGTTCAGTCGGTTATCTGATTTTCAACATCAGGCGTTATCCTTAAGCACCGTTCCGGCCAGATAAAGGGAACCCGCAATCAGCACCCGGGCTTCGTCTGAGTGCTTGATAACATCTGCCAGGGCCAGAGCCACGCTGTCGGCCTCCGTTGCCTCCATGCGCAAGCTTAAGGCCGCGGCAGTGACGTCTGCGGCGCTCAAGGAATTTTCCTCACCCGGAATGGCGAGCCCGCGAAACTGGCCCAGACGGCCTTCCAGAGGCGCCAGAAAATCCCCTGGATTTTTTGAATTCAGCATACCGAAAATCAAATGCAGCGGCTTGTCGCGCCATGAGCGGGCATGGGCCACGATGGTTTTTGCCGCCGCCGGGTTATGACCGCCGTCGAGCCACAATTCCCATCCCGTCGGCAACATCTCTACCAAGGGGCCCCTTTTCAGGCGTTGCAGACGCGCAGGCCAGTCGGCGCTCCTGAGACCAAGGGCGATGGCGCTGTCGGCAACGCTAAAGCCTTCAAGCCGGTCCAGCGCCGCAATAGCAAGCCCGGCATTCCTGAGCTGGTGAGAGCCGGCCAGGGCGGGCTTGGGAAATTCCCGCGTCACCTTTTCACCCTCGCTTACGGACCCAAAGACCATACCATCGGCGGATTTAAGCACATGCCAGTCCTTGCCTTCGATACACAGCGACGCGCCTGCTTCTTCAACCAATTTACAAAATTTCTTTTCCTCCCTGCGTTCCTGTTTGGCCGACAAACAGGGCACCCCGGACTTAACGATGCCGATCTTCTCAACGATGATTTCTGCCAACGTCTCACCCAGGAACTGCTGATGATCCATAGACACCGGGGTAATGATGGTCAGGGCCGGTTTGTCGATGACGTTGGTCGCATCCAACCTGCCACCGAGACCTGTTTCCAACAACACGATATCGGCGGGGGTATTGGCGAAAGCAAGGAAGGCAGCCGCCGTGGTGATTTCAAAATAAGTTATCGGATCACCGGCGTTGGCGCTTTCGCACTGCTCCAGAACCGCCGCCAGATGATCATCTTCGATCAATTGACCGGCCAGACGGATGCGCTCGTTAAAGTGGACCAAATGCGGCGAGGTGTAGACATGAACCCTGTAACCTGCGGCTTCCAGCATCGCCCACAGGTAAGCGATCACAGATCCCTTGGCGTTGGTGCCGGCGACATGAATAACCGGCGGCAACTGGCGTTCAGGGTTTCCCAAACGCCCAAGCAGGGTTTCGACGCGGCCCAGGGTCAAATCTATTACCTTGGGGTGCAGTCCCATCAAGCGCTTAAGAATGGCATCGCCGTCAACCAGCAGGAATCTCCACCGCAGCCGGAATAGCCAACACGTCGCCGGTGGGCGCGGTGTTGATCAGCAGGCCTACAACCCTGACCAGGGTGGCGCGTAAATCCTGGCGTCGCACCACCATATCGACCATGCCATGCTCAAGCAGATATTCGGCGCGCTGGAACCCTTCGGGCAATTTTTCGCGGATCGTCTGCTCGATGACACGGGCCCCGGCGAAACCGATCTCGGCACCGGTTTCGGCAATGGCCACATCGCCGAGCATGGCAAACGAGGCCGAGACACCGCCCGTGGTCGGATCAGCCAGCACGACGATGTAGGGCAGCCCGGCATCTTTAACTTCTTCGACGGCAATCGTTGTTCTGGCCATTTGCATCAACGACAGAATGCCTTCCTGCATGCGCGCACCGCCAGATGACGGCACCACGATCAGCGGTGCATCCTGAACCACGGCGAGACGGGCCGCAGTGACCAGCCCTTGCCCAACGGCGACGCCCATGGAACCGCCCATGAACGAAAAATCGAAGGCGGCGACGACAACATTGAGCCCGCCCATGCGCCCGTGGGCGACAATAAGAGCGTCCTTAAGATTGGTTTTCGCCTGCGCCTCTTTCAGGCGGTCGGCATATTTACGCAGGTCGCGAAATTTAAGCGGATCGGCCACCGCGTCGGCCAGCTCAATGCTCTGATACAGGCCCTCATCGAACAGCATTTTCAGGCGGGTTTCGGCGTTGAGGCGCATATGGTGGCCACAATGGGGGCAAACCCTTAAATTTTGCTCCAGATCGCGATGAAAGATCATCTCTTCGCAACTGGGGCACTTGTGCCACAGGTTGTCGGGAATTTCTTTCTGGCCGCCGACCAGTCTTTTCAACTTCGGGCGGACGATATTTTTTAGCCAGTTCATCTTTTTGGCCCCTTTCTTACACCTTGTGCCAGATCGCCGACAAAGCCAAGAGCCGCGTCAACCAGTCCGGCATTTGCCTTGCCCTCCACATCCAGATTGGCGGCAATGACATTGACCAGCGCCGAGCCGACGACGGCGGCATCTGCAATCCCGGCGACAGCACCCGCCTGTTCCGGTGTATTGATGCCAAAGCCCACGGCGATAGGTAAATCTGTATGTAATTTCAATCGCTTATAGGCAGCCGCTATATCATTTTGTGAAGCCGAAGCGGTGCCGGTAATGCCGGTAATGGAAACATAATAGACAAATCCGCTGGCTTTTTCCATAACCCGTGGCAGGCGTTTATCATCGGTCGTGGGGGCGGTCAGAAAAATAAAATTGATGCCTGCAGCCAGCGCCGGAACACACAGTTCATTTTCTTCCTCGGGCGGCAAATCGACGATAATCAGCCCATCCACACCCGCCTGTTTGGCCGCGGCCAAAAATTTATCGACGCCAAAAACATAAATCGGGTTGTAGTACCCCATCAGGATGATCGGCGTTTCGTCGTCCTGGACGCGGAAGGCGCGCACCATGTCCAGGGTCCGGGTCATGGTGTGACCACCCATTAAAGAGCGGTTTGAGGCCAATTGAATGGCCGGGCCATCGGCCATAGGGTCACTAAAAGGCATGCCCAGCTCGATCAAATCGGCACCGGCCTCCCCAATACCCATCAGTAGATCAAGGGATGTCTGATAATCCGGATCCCCTGCCGTACAGAACGTGACCAGGCCACCGCGGCCTTGTTCGGCCAGTTTGGTGAAACGTTTGGCTATTCTGGTTTCCATCATTCGACCCCGAAAGTCATGCCAGTCGCGGTGGCGACCGTGTTGAGGTCTTTATCACCGCGCCCGCTCATGTTCATGACGATGACGTGATCGGCGGGATAATCCGCGGCGATTTTCATGACATGGGCAATGGCGTGTGATGATTCCAGAGCCGGGATAATACCCTCCAGGCGGGTGCACAGCTGGAAGGCCTCTATCGCCTCGTCGTCGGTGATGGAGACATATTGCGCCCGACCGATGTCATGCAACCAGGAATGTTCCGGGCCGATGCCAGGGTAATCGAGCCCGGCGGATATGGAGTGGGCCTCGGTGATCTGACCCTCATCGTCTTGCAGCAGATACGTGCGATTGCCGTGCAACACACCGGGGCTACCGGCGCTTAAGGAGGCCGCGTGCGCGCCGGTCTCAATGCCTTTGCCCGCCGCCTCCACGGCGATGACCTCGACGTCTGCGTCATCCAGGAAAGGGAAAAACAGCCCCATGGCGTTAGAGCCGCCGCCGATACAGGCGACAAGAGTATCGGGAAGCTTGCCTTCGGCTTGCATTATCTGTTCGCGGGTTTCCTCGCCAATCACCGACTGGAAATCTCGCACCATGGCCGGAAACGGATGCGGACCCGCGACCGTACCGATGATGTAGAAGGTATCCTCGACATTGGCGACCCAGTCGCGCAGTGCCTCGTTGAGGGCATCTTTCAGGCTTCTTGAGCCAGCCGTTACAGGCCTGACCTCGGCCCCCAGCATTTGCATACGGAACACGTTGGGGGCCTGACGCTCGATATCCTTGGCCCCCATGTAGACGACGCAGGGCAGGTCAAACAGAGCGCACACTGTGGCCGTGGCGACACCGTGCTGACCGGCCCCGGTTTCGGCGATAATGCGTGTCTTGCCCATGCGCCTGGCCAATAAAATCTGCCCGATGCAGTTATTGATCTTGTGCGCGCCGGTATGATTGAGGTCCTCGCGCTTGAAGTATACTTTGGCCCCGCCGAGATGTTTGCTCAAACGTTCGGCAAAATAAAGCGGGCTTGGACGGCCAACGTACTGGGAAAAATAATAGCCCATCTGGGCAGCGAATTCCGGATCGTCCTTGGCCGTATCGTAAGCGGCTTCAAGTTCCAGAATAAGCGGCATCAGGGTTTCGGCGACGAAGCGTCCGCCATAGATGCCGAAGCGCCCATCCTCGTCGGGACCGGCCCGGTATGTGTTGCGAGTTTTCATATTCATAAGCCGGGTAATAAACCATAAAGCTGGGCCGGAACCGAGCAAAATCTACTCATTTATAGAGTTTCTGCAAGAGCCAGCAATTGTTTGATTTTTTCAGGATTTTTAACGCCGGGGGCATCCTCGACGCCGCTCGATAAATCAACCGCCGACGCCCCGCTTGTGGCGACCGCTTCGGCCAGATTGGCGACATTAAGGCCACCAGCCAGCATCCACGGCAGCAACCACTCCTGATCGGCAATTAACTGCCAATCAAAGGCAATCGCATTGCCGCCGGGACGGCTCGCCCCAACGGGTGGTTTGGCGTCAAACAACAGCCTGTCGGCGGTGATTTCATACAGTCTGGCCGTGGTGATATCTTCCGCACTGGCGATGGCAATGGTCTTCATCACCGGCAGGCCGAAACGTTCCTTGATCTGGGCCACCTGACCCGGCGATTCGGAACCGTGAAGTTGCAACATATCAAGGCAACCAGTAGCGACGGCGGCGTCAATTTCATCAAACGAGGCATCGACAAACAAGCCGGTGCGAGTGATGCCAGCAGGCACAGGCGCACTCAACATTTTCAGCACATCGGGGCTAACGACACGGGGTGAGGCGGCGAAGAAAACAAAACCAACGCAAGCCGCGCCGCCCTTAACGGCGGCACTGACAGCCTGGGGCGTGCTCAGGCCGCAGATTTTGACGTCTATGGCCATTACAAACCCGCAGCGATTTCGGCGGCGATCTTGTCCGCCGCTTCTACCGGATCGGCGGCCCCGGTGATGGGGCGTCCGATGACCAGATAATCCGCGCCGATGGCGACAGCGACGGCCGGGGTGATGATGCGTTTCTGATCGTCGCTGGCCGCCCATTTTGGCCGGATACCGGGCACGATCAGCTTGAAATCGCGCCCCAGGTGTTCGCGCAAGTCTTCGACTTCACGGGCCGAACAGACGACACCATCGAGACCGCTGTATTGGGCCAGAGTGGCCAACCTGAGCACCTGATCGGGAACCGCGCTTTCGACACCGACCGCCTGCAAATCACTTTCGTCCATGGAAGTCAGCACGGTAATGCCGAGAACCAGAGGACGCTCGCCGCCCGCTGCTTCGGCGGCTTCGGCTGCGGCCCGCATCATTGCCTCGCCGCCCGAAGCATGAACGTCCAGCATCATCGGCCCCAGGGGCAACGCGGCGCGCACGGCCCCTGCGACCGTATTGGGAATATCGTGGAACTTCAAATCGAGGAAAACCGGCATGCCGCAATCAGAGACCGCCTTGACCCCGTCGGGGCCGCATGCGGTAAAGAATTCCTTGCCCACCTTCATGCCGCCGACATGGCCGCTCAAGGCTTTGGCCAGGCTCAAGGCGTGCGCCAGATCGGTGGTATCGAGGGCGACAAAGGTTCGCTCAAAGGGAAGCAGCTTGTTCATGTCTGACTTTTAACCGTTTGCGCGGGCAAAGGCTAGCTTGGCGGCAGCCAGATCTTCCAGCGCCGAACCGGCGGACTTGAAATAGGTGATATCGTCCACTGACACGCGCAACGCACACGTCGCCCTGGCCATATCAAACAAGTCGCCGATAACGTCCTCTACGCGAAGGGTTCCGTTGGCGATGGGCTGGACCAAATCGCCGGCTTCCTTCATGGCCCCGTCGCGGGTGTCGCAATAAACTTTGCTGCGCTTGACGCAAACATCATCGGCCTCGCGCATATCGGGCCTGAAACTGCCAACCAGATCGAGATGCTGACCAGGAACCAGCCAGTCCCCGTTTATCAGCGGCTGTTGGGCCAGGGTGGCGCAGGATATAACATCGGCCTCCCCTACGGCCGCCTTAAGATCATCGACGGCGTGGACTGCATAATTTTCCGCGGCGAAACTTTCCGCCAGTTCCAAAGCCTTATCATGATTACGCCCCCAAATCATGACAGTCGTGATCGGCCTGGCCGCAGCATGGGCTCTGATCAAATGTGGTGCCAACACCCCGGTGCCAACCATCAGCAGGGTAGAGGAATCCGGGCGCGACAAATAACGCGACGCCAAGGCAGAGACACAGGCCGTCTTACGGGCGGTCAGCGCGGCCCCTTCCAACATCGCCAAGGGGGTGCCACAGATGCCATCCATCAGCATGTATGCGCCCATCACGGCGGGGAGATTTTTTTCACCGTTTTCCGGAAATACGGTAACGATCTTGACACCGATGACATCGCCCTGCGCCCAGGCTGGCATTAACAAAAGGGTCGGGTCCAGACCATCGGGGGTTTCAATATTATGATGATGACGCACCGGCACCGTGCAGCCGTCCCTGAACATGACGTCAATGGCGTCTATCAGCGATGGATAATCCAGACTGGCATGAAGATCTTCGGCGGAAATTATGCGCATGGATTTAAGCCGCATCCTTCTTGGTCAGCAGCGGGACCGCAGCGACCTGTGCGCCCGTTACAGGGCCGTTTGCCTCAAGTTTTTTAATTTGCTCCCTGAGATACGCTTCTTCGCGTTTGGAACTTTCCAGCATCCGCACCAATTGGCGATTGTAGGCGCGCCTACGGCCGGCGGCTACAAACGACACGATCGCACCAGACAAAAAGCCGACCACGGCGGCGGCCAGCACGGCGGCAAAAACAGGCACTTCAATACTGTAAGGTGTCGGCCACAGGTCCAGATGAACCATGCCCCGGTTCGATATGGTAAAGAAAACCACGGCTGCCGCCAGCGGTATCATTAGAATCCAGGAAAGAGACCGGGCCAAGAATATCTACCCGTTGAGTTTTTCGCGAAGCTGTTTTCCGGTTTTGAAATACGGAATATGCTTGGAGGCGACATTGACAGCAGCTCCAGTGCGCGGATTGCGTCCAACCCGAGAGCCGCGTTCCTTGACAGAGAAAGCCCCGAAACCGCGTAATTCAACCCGGTCCCCGCCCGCCAGGGCGGTGGTGATTTCATCGAAGATGGTCGTCACGATGCGTTCCACATCCCTTTGATAAAGGTGCGGGTTCGCATCGGCCAGACGTTGGATCAATTCAGATTTTGTCATTGCCGCCTTCCTCCATCCCTTATTCAGGGTATTTCCTAGCCCCGGTAATTACCTTACCACCTCGCAGGGTGCCAAAGCGAGATCAAGCCGTCAAGTGTAAGTCTTTCTGAAAACAGAGTTTTTCCGACCAATCCGTTAATATAATTCTGCCATTTCTCACCCGGACGCTCGATAACAACGCTGCGAACGTCAAGCCCGATGGGGATATTTCTTGTTTTCTCTAACCAGTCAACGGCCTCAGACTCGCTGCCAATGGCGTCAATAAGGCCATTGGCGAAAGCCTGTCGACCACTAAAGACACGCCCATCGGCCAGCGCCTTGGCCGCGCCTATATCCATTTTACGACGTTCGGCGACCATTTCCACGAACATCCCGTACATATCCATGACCACATCCTTGATCGCCTGACGGGCTTGGGGCGTTGTCACTTCCAACGGGTTGGGCTGGGCCTTGAGGGGACCGCTTTTAATGGTATCGGGCTTGACGCCAATTTTTTCAAGCAACCCGGTTATGTTGGCTGTTTGCATCAAAACCCCGATTGAGCCGGTCAGCGAACCCTCGCGAGCGATCAGATGGTCGGTGCCTAACGCAATCATATAACCAGCCGACGTCGCCATGGAGCCCATTACCGCGACAACCGGTTTTACCTCACCTATGGCCCTAAGCTGGCGGTACAAGCTTTCCCCACCAACAATGGTGCCGCCCGGACTGTCGATCCTGACAATCAGGGCCAGAACCTTCTCGTCGTCCTTAAGCGCGCTTAAGGCCTGCTCGCGATCCAGGTCGTCCACCAGAACGCCATCGATATTCAAACGGGCGATATGCTCGCCGTCGGCAATATTTTCAATATCGGTAAGGGTGGACAGGGCGACCCCGGCAACGACCACAAGGGCGAGAATGCGCCACAGCAGAAGACGGCGTTTCAACCGTTGTCGTTCGACGACGTAATCAGCATCAAGTGACATAAAGCCTCATCCCTGCGCTGTTAGGCCGAGCCAGCCTGAAGCGGATATTAAAACCCGCTTCAGGCCGCACACGGAAACTAAAGAAGATTATTCTTCTTCTTTTTTCTTCGTTGTTTTCTTGGCCGCAGCTTTCTTCGGAGCGGCTTTCTTTACCGCGGCTTTTTTCTTTGGCGCGGCTTCTTCGTCAGTCGCCTCGTCAGCCTCGTCAGCCTTGGCGGCTTTCTTCGGAGCTGCCTTCTTTGCTGCGGCTTTCTTGGCTGGCTTTTTCTCTTCAGGTTCAACGACGTCCTGCTTTTCCCTTATCGCAGCACCCAGAATGTCGCCCAGCGACGCACCGGAATCAGATGATCCGTATTCCTTCATCGCTTTCTTTTCTTCGGCTGCTTCCAGGGTTTTGACCGACAAGGTCAGTTTGCGGCTGTTGGTATCGATCTGCATGATCTTGGCGTCAACCTTGTCGCCCTTGGCAAAGCGATCAGGGCGTTGCTCGCTGCGCTCCCGCGACAGATCGCCCTTACGGATAAAGCCTGTCAGGCCTTCGCCAACCTTGACTTCAATGCCGCCATCATTAACCGCCGTAACCGTGCAAGTGACAACCGCGCCCTTCTTGAACTCGGCAACTTCACCCTTGAACGGATCTTCGGTCAGCTGCTTGATGCCCAACGAAATGCGCTCTTTCTCGATATCCACATCGAGCACCTTGGCTTTGACCATATCGCCTTTTTTGTATTCGGCCAGGGCATCTTCGCCGGTCTTTTCCCACGACAGGTCGGATAAATGGGCCATGCCATCGATGCCACCAGCCAAACCAATGAACAGACCAAATTCGGTGATGTTTTTGATTTCGCCTTCGACTTCCGATCCGGTGGTGTGGTTTTCGACAAAATCTTCCCACGGATTGGAACCACACTGCTTGAGGCCAAGCGAAATACGGCGCTTTTCGGGGTCGGTGTCGAGCACCATGACTTCGACTTCCTCGCTGGTCGCAACAATTTTGCCAGGATGGATGTTCTTCTTGGTCCAGCTCATTTCAGAAACATGGACCAGGCCTTCAACACCGGGTTCAAGTTCAACAAATGCGCCGTAATCGGTGATGTTGGTGATGCGACCATTGAATTTGGCACCAACCGGGAATTTGGCGTCAACGCCTTCCCACGGATCGGCTTCAAGCTGCTTCATGCCGAGCGAAATGCGCTGTGTTTCGGCATTGAAGCGGATCACCTGGACATTCAGTGTCTGGCCGATCTGCAAAGCTTCGGACGGATGGTTGATGCGACGCCAGGCAATATCGGTCACATGCAGCAAGCCATCGACACCACCCAGATCGACGAATGCGCCGTAATCGGTGATGTTTTTGACAACGCCTTCCAAGACCTGGCCTTCGGTCAGGTTGGAGATCAGCTCGCCACGCTCCTCGGCGCGGGTTTCTTCCAGAACGGCACGGCGGGAAACGACGATGTTGTTGCGCTGGCGATCCATTTTCAAAATCTGGAACGGTTGCGGGGTGCCCATCAGCGGGGAGATATCGCGAACCGGACGAATGTCCACCTGGCTGCCCGGCAGGAAGGCGACGGCGCCCGAAAGGTCGACGATGAAACCGCCCTTGACGCGCCCGAAAATCACGCCGTTGACGCGCTCGGTCGCATTGAAGGATTTTTCAAGCTCGCCCCAGGCTTCTTCCCTGCGGGCCTTCTCGCGGCTCAGGCGGACAATGCCTTCCTTGTCTTCGTAACGTTCAACAAAAATGTCGATGGTATCGCCGACATTAATGACAGTGTCCTGGCCGGGAACGGAAAATTCCTTGATGTCGACGCGCCCTTCTGACTTAAGCCCGACATCTATCGTCGCGGCGTCGCCATCAACGGCTACAACCGTGCCTTTGACGACAGACCCTTCGAAAGGGTTGCCAGCGCCTAGTGATTCATCGAGGAGGTCGGCGAAGTTTTCGCCTGCGAAGGGGTTTTCTTCAATGCTTGCCTGATTTGCAGGAGCCATGATCTGGTATCCTTAACTCTAAATGTTCTTCCGGCCAGCCGGTTGAATCCGGCGGTCTTTCAGCGGAAATAATAAAAGCAGCCCCACACCATGCGGGGAAGCAGTCTCTTCTTTCTTAGACGTTCCGGGTCTCAATGAAACCTAACACCGCGGCAAAAGCCTGATCGGCGTCTAGATCACTGGTATCAAGCAGAAAAGCATCCTCAGCCGCAACCAGTGGAGAAGCGTCGCGACCCGTGTCTCGGGCGTCCCGCTCTCTCATATCGTCCAGAACGCGGGCATATATAGCTTCGACGCCCCGTTCCTGCAACTCTTTAAAGCGTCTTTGCGCCCTGATTTCCGTTGATGCGGTGACAAACAGCTTCACGTCCGCCTCGGGACAGACAACGGTGCCAATATCACGACCGTCCAAAATAGCCCCCTGGCCGCCATATGGCGGGTGTTCGGCGAAATTGCGCTGGAAGCTGAGCAACGCCGCGCGGACTTCGGGAAGGGCCGATACCTTGGACGCCGCCTGCGCCACCGTATCGCTGCGCAGGCCATCGACTTCAAGGTCAGCGGGGATAAGCCCGCGCGCTGCTTGACCAGCGATGACGCCGTACGTTTCCGGATCTTCACCGATTTCAACGCCACTATCGATAACCTTGCCGGCGACGGCCCTGTACAACAGGCCGGTATCCAGCAATTCAAGACTGAAATGACTGGATAGATTTTTCGCCAACGTCCCTTTGCCAGCCGCGGCCGGGCCATCGATGGTGATGATTTTTGGACTCTTGCTCATCTCTTAAATCTCCTCAATACGTGCGCCAAGGCCGTTCATCAATTCAGTGAAGCCGGGAAAACTGGTTTCAATAGGGCCAGCGTCGTCAATTGTTACGGGCTCAACGCTGGCCATGCCAAGAACCAGAAACGCCATGGCGATCCTGTGATCAAGCGCCGTTTCGATTTTGGCCCCGCCCCTGGGCGGTGCGCCGGTGCCATGAATAATCAGAAAATCATCGCCTTCCTCAAGCTCCACACCGCACGCAGCAAGACCCTGAGCCATGCCGCTCAAGCGGTCACTTTCCTTGACCCTGAGTTCGCCCAACCCTTCAAACCTGCTCACCCCTTTGGCGCAGGCGGCGGCGACAGCCAGAACCGGATATTCATCGATCATCGAAGGGGCGCGAGACGCAGGTACCGTGACGCCGTGCAGAAGCGAACCCTCAATGCGCAAATCGGCGACCGCCTCTCCTGCCTCCAGACGTTCATTTTCACAAACGACGATCCCGCCCATTTCACGTAGCGTTTCGATAACACCGGCGCGCAGGGGATTAATACCGACACCCGCAAGATTGACCTTCGCACCGGGTACCAGCAGGGCAGCAACCATCGGGAAGGCAGCCGAGGAGATATCACCGGGCACGATAATATCACGGGCCGTCAATTCCGGCTGGCCGTGGACGCTGACGGCGCGGCTGCCATCCTCCAGGTCTTCAACATCGACCTGGGCGCCGAAGTGACGCAGCATTAATTCCGTATGGTCGCGGGTCGGCTTCGGTTCGACCACCCGGGTTATGCCCGCCGCCGCCAATCCAGCCAGCAGGATCGCCGATTTCACCTGCGCCGAGGCAACGGGCAATTGATACTCTATGGGCAAAAGTTCGGCGCGCCCTGACATGGTCAACGGCAATCGTCCCCCGGAGCGGGATTGAAAATCCACACCCATTAAGGCCAACGGTTCGGTAACCCGCGCCATAGGCCGGGCGCTTAAAGAAGCATCGCCGCTAAGGGTAACATTGAAAGGGTGAGCGGCGAGCACGCCGATCAGAAGCCTGGCTGCGGTTCCAGAATTACCCATATCGAGAACAGTGTCCGGTTCCTGCAGGCCCCCGACACCCAGGCCCTGGACCCGCCACTTTCCAACACCGACATTTTCCACATTGACACCGAGGATACGCAGCGCCGCGGCCGTCGCCAGAACGTCTTCTCCTTCGAGCAACCCTTCGATGCTGGTTTGCCCGACAGCCAGGCCACCGATCATCAACGCCCGGTGAGAGATAGATTTATCCCCAGGGACCAATACGCTCCCGGTAAAGGTTTTTGCGGCTCGTGATATTTGTGGTTTCACTGACGTTTTTCCCAAAAAGGCCTGACTAAGCAAGGACTTCCCCAATAGTCACATTAACTTCTGCTGCGCTCTCTAGCACAATTACAGGGGCCAAAGGTAGGGTTGACTTGATCGGCATAATTACGGCAATGCATTTTTGCTTTTGACAGAGGGCTCGGAAAATGGCAATTGGCATTATCAGATAGAAATACATATGATGGAGGACTGCGGTTGAAGAAGCTTAATCTTGGACAAAAGCAAACTTGTAAGAAATGCGAGGCCCGCTTTTTTGATCTAAATAAGAATCCCGCCGTATGCCCAAAATGCGGTGAGACGATAAAGATAACCAAGTCAAAATCCAAACGTGTTGCGGCTCTACCCGAAGAGGCCGCCGCCGAGGCCCCGGCTGTCGTTGCCGCGCCCATTGCCGCTGACGCACCTGAGGTCGCTGCGGATGACGACGATATCGATGTTGATGTCATCGCCATCGACGACGACGACGAAGAGGATAATGATCTGGAAGACGACACGGACGATGACGACTTGATGGAAGACACGTCCGACATCGGCGACGACCCCGATGATCTGTCCGAGGTGCTCGAACATGTTGATAATGGTGTAGGCGACAAATAAACCACCCCGCATACGCCAGCCCTTCAGGCATTTTTCCCTTGCCATAAAACGCCTCCGCCCGTATGTATCCGTCGCTTGCAGAAACATCCCAAAAAATGGGGCCGTAGCTCAGTTGGGAGAGCGCTACAATGGCATTGTAGAGGTCAGGGGTTCGATTCCCCTCGGCTCCACCAAGTTTTCAAGGGCTTAGCTTTAACCGGCTAAGCCCTTTTGCTTGCCTGAGAATCAATCCGCTCGTACCCTGAAAGCCCGCAAAGGTCGCTTTGTGGTGGCGCACTGAAGGATTGAGAATATGGAAGACGAAGCCCTTACCCCGCTGTTAGCGCTCGCCGTAGCCATGGCCTATGAAATCAGAGTCGACAAAAAAACGTCACCCCAGGAAAAAGGGCAATTAATCGCCCTTTTCGGCAAACTGGTGGAGATGGAAACCCTAAATGAAGGAGAGCTACACGCCTTAATTCACAAGGCCTTCAGCTATGCCAAAAACAACAGTGTCGATGATTTCTTGCTTAAAGCCACGCCGCTGCTTTCCGACAATCAGCGGTTGGCAATTATCATAAACCTCTATGATACCATGCAATCAGACGGCCACATAAAGAAGGGTGAACAAGGCATCATTCAGAAGTTTGAAGAAGCCTTCAGCATTGAAAGAAATCTTACAGCCGGGATCAAGAAGTTCCTAATGTTGAAAAACGACACGTCTCTTTTCATTGATGTATCCCACCCCCTTAACAGCGCCTTCTTTGATTTAGAAAAACTGTTCGCCAAAGAATGAACCAATAGCCAGTGGAACGGATATGGGCACCGAAGGCCCCTCGGATTTCTGACTAAGGCGCTTCAGATTCCTTCAGGGCTTTCTCGCAAGCGCCAAGCACCTCGACCACATCGACGCCAAGCCTGAGTCCGGCGATGTCCGGTGCCCCTTTACTGATCGCGGCGGCAAAATCGTTCAGCACCTGATCGAGTGCCTGAATGTTAGGTACATCAAGGCGCGTTGCTTCTTCGGACAGACATTTGGCGTCATCCGGGCGCGGCTCGCAGACCAAGACGTCGGAGCCAATGGCATCATAAATCAGGCTTTCGTGATCATAGTGAACGGCAAGAAAGCGCTTTTTTTTGTCGCGCAGGTTACTCAGTTCGATGTCGGCCCTGACCCCACCAGCGAACGTCAGTTGCAAGGCGATTGCCTGGCCCTCGCCGTCCTCTGTTAGTCGTATTTCTTGCATGCGCGCCGAAACGCTTTGCGGCTTTTCGCCCATCAGATCCAGACAAAGCGCGATATCATGGGGGCCCCAGTCCCACAACACCGAGGCATCGGGGCGAAACGGGCCCCAGTTTCCCGCCCCGCTGCGGATAGCGTGGATCGATCCCATGGCCAGCCCCTGGCTCTTCAAGGCACGGTACGCGGGATGGCATAAATGGATGTGATCGACATGAACGATGGCGCCCTGGCTTTCGGCAAAGGCGTGTAAGGCGTGGGCCTCGCCCATATCAAGGGTGAGGGGTTTTTCAATCAACACCGCATTGCCCACAACGATTGCGGCATGGGCCATTTCGGCGTGCAGAGCGGGCGGCGTAGCAATAATAACGCCGTCAATATCATCGGCCCCGGCGACGGACTGCCAGTCCCGGGTAAGGACGCACTGATCATCAACCAGCGTCCGACTGTCCGCATTGGTCGATGCCAGTCTGACTAGTCGGACACCTTTAAGACGCTCGAAGGTTTCGATATACACGCGGCCCCAGCGTCCGGCCCCGATCAGTCCTAGCCTGAGGGGGCGCTCCACCACGGCCTTACTGCTCGCCGGTATAAACGGCGTCTGCCCAATCGAGGAATCGCTTGAGACCTTCGTCCAGGCCGACGGTGGGATCAAAACGCAATTGCAATTTGGCCTTGCGAATGTCGGGCGCGCGCCTGTTGGGCTCGTCGGCCGGGTAGCTGTCCGGGTATTCGACGATGTTATGGGCAACCGGGCCTT